>Ga0255338_1000198_pt1 | contig 242452 bp, 200 predicted proteins | sample MeOH1_35cm_T4_19_FD_203715 | JGI IMG/M metagenome (GOLD analysis project Ga0255338, IMG submission 203715) | Sandy soil microbial communities from University of British Columbia, Vancouver, Canada - MeOH1_35cm_T4_195 | ecosystem: Engineered > Artificial ecosystem > Sand microcosm >...
GACGTTCACGGAGCGGAGGAGGATGCAGACGACGTGACAGCTTTGCTGGCGCGACGTGTGCCGCCTGGTTGATGAGGGATAAATGTAAAGCCTGACCCCCTCGGATTGCCTTGACCCCTTTTGCCTCCTCGTCGTATTAGTCACCATTACGACACTCTATCCGGTCGTAGCTCTCGTAGCTACGAGGCACCCGGGACGACGCTTACGGTTTTCCCCCGGAGCCGTCGCCTGGAGAAAAAGAGTCGGCGAGCTCGGCGCCGCCCTCGGCGTCGCCGACACCGAGGGGCTACGCCGCAAGCTCGGCCCCAAGTGGGCTTACCGCATGCGCGACTCCATCACCGGGGCGACCGAGGAGGATTGGCAGACCGTTCTGCGCTGCCTAACCCCAAGCCCCAAGGCCTGACCCTGTCAGCTTTGCCCCTGTCAGCTTTGCCCACAGAAAAAAACGGGACTGAAAGACTTAAAACCTGACCCTTTTTTCAGTTCTAAAACCTGACCCTTTTTTCAGTTCTTAAAACCTGACCCTTTTTTCAGTTCTGACCCCATTTTCAGTCCTCATTGTGTTGTAGGTTCCCCAAGTGATAGCCAAAAGCACTAGCAATGCCCATAAGCCAAATCCTATCCATATATAATATCTAAATACGCGTGGGCCCTTTCTTGCGTTCTTCTCGAATGCGGTGCCATCGCCTCTAGGATCGATAGGAATTTTACCCCTCCACCACCACCTAAGAACTAGCACCATTGGAACCCCAACAGCAAAAAAAGCTGCAGCTCCATAAAGGAGCGAAAATATATTACTAAAATGACCGCTATTCATCTCAAAAATATGGGGATAGAAATCGGTAACCTACCAACCAATCTAACTGCATCAGTAGCACTTGGCGAAGTATAAGTCAGCGATCCTGTTTTGCCGCCGGCAATGTAAGCCGCAAAACCTTCTCCCCAACGAAGCTTATATGCGGATACTGGTGATGGGAACGATCCTGAAGCATCGCCCGTCTTACTATTCCAGTCAAATGAACCATTGACCAATACAGGTGCAATTGGCGGCCCGCCCCAGCCTGCTTCTACGTGATTGGAACTGGAGGGCGTAAAGCCAGCTTCAAGGGGGGCAGTCGATTTCCCAGCGTATAGGCCACCACTTAGATAACCAGCCGCACCGCCTCCTGCAAGGCCAGCAACGGCAACCGTAACTTCCAGGCGACTATTAAAAATATCACCAGTGTCGAATGCAACGCCGGGATTAATTTCGGCGTGAACCCCCACACCCAGCGCCCCAGGTGCCCCTCCACTAGGAATAAACAGTGTCCCTCCGAAGCTAGCCCCAGCATGCACTATGACGGGATCTGCTCCATCGTTTGGGGCAGTCGGTTGAATATTTGGATTCCCTAGAGCAGTTGAAATTATGGAGAGATCGCCACCGTTTGCGATTAGACTATCGGTTGACAGTTTACCTGTGCTGCGGTCAGTAACGTTCGGAACATTGAACTGCGCAGGATTGTTTGCGTATGCGATGCTATTGATAACACCGCTGACAGCATTGTTGAGCGTCGCACCCATCACAGCACTGGCTGTATTGATAACATTCATTCCCGCTGCAAACAGGTTGTTGGCAAATGCACGATTGGCGTTGCTCGTCATAAGTGCGTTCATTGATGAACTATGACCGTTGCCTGCGACCATTGGAGCACTTATCGGTGCAGAGCCATCCACCCCGCCCCCGTCGCCATAGAGGTCATACCAGTCCGGATCCTTGGCCACGGTCATATCGGATCCCATGTAATCACCCCGACTGTAGCGCTGCCCCAAGTAATCCCACTTGTTGACGCCGTTGTTGCCGCAGAAGGCGTAGAGGTTGAGGCCGCCCTGCTCGGCGATGGGATCTTGGTTTAGGAATCTGCCGAGGGTGGGGCTGTAATATCTTAGGCCGTAGTAGACCAGGCCGGTCTCGGTGTCGGTGTATTTGGTGGAGAAGCGGAAGGGGTTGCTCGCGGCATAGGTGCCGGACTCGCGCAGGGTGTTGCCGAAGGCGTCGTATTCGTAGGCGGCGGCTATCGTGCCGTCCGAGGCCTTGATCATGCCCATGACGTTGCCGTTGCCGTCGAACATGGGCAAGTAGCTATTCCCGCCTTCCTGCACCATCAGCAATCCGCCCACCCCGCCGGCACCCTGCAAAGTGCCGCTCCAATCCAACCCCCAGAAATAAGAGGCCACGAGGGCGTTGCTGCTGAGGGCATTCAATCGGGCGATCATGTTCCAGCCGTCGTAGACGAACTTCTCGTCGCTGATGACCGTGGCGAAGGTGCTGCCGTTCCAGCCGGAGCGCACGATCTTTTCCACCCGTCGGCCCAGGTAGTCGTTCTTGAACTCGATCCTCCGCGCATCGGCATTGGGCAGCGGACTGGGGGACAGCGCCGTGTGGGTCTGAATCGATACCAGGCGGTTCTCGGCGTCGTAGGTGTAGTCCCAGCGGCCGTCGGAGGTCAGATTGCCGTCGGCATCATAGACGAAGGCCTCGGGCGTGCCGGCGGTGAAGGCGGGAAGGTTGACGGTCGTCGTGCCGTCCGATACCGCGAGGGTCGAGTAGACCGGGTTGGGATTGTTGGCCATGCCATGCCCCTTGAAGAAATACTCCCCGTGCCGGGTCACCCCGCTGCTGGAGCCGTTGACCGTGACGGTGGCGCCGGAACCGGCCGCACCGGCGACGTCGAACACCCCCGGCACCGTGCGCTGGGTGTATTGGTTGAGGGCGTTGGTGGTGTAGTTCGCCGCGTTGCCGTTGTGGGTCGTCCCGGAGGTGCTGGCGCGGTTGCCGATGTTGTCGAAGGCGTAGCCGTCGTCGCGACCGGTCAGCACGGTGGAGGTGCCGCCCAGCTTGGTCTGTTCGGAAGTCAGCTGCGAGCGGTCGTCATAGCCGTAGACGGTATCGAGGCCCTGTGAGCCGTTGCCGTAGCGGCCGAACATTTCCCCGGTCTTCGCGACGGAGGTCCGCCGGCCCAGGTTGTCGAGCGCATAGTCGAACTTTGCCTTGGAGGTGGTGCTGATCTTGGTTTCGATCACGTCGAGCAGGTCGCGATTGGACAGATAGGTCCTGGTCTGCGACCAACCGGAGGTCGTGTGCGCGATGCCCGAAAGCAGGTTGGAGTTTCCCAAATAGCTGTAGGTGTAGGTGCCGAGCGTGCCGTTGAGCCGGCCGTAAGTGTCGTAGCCGTAGCTCTGGTCGTATTCCCCATAGGGGCTGGCGGCGCTGCCGACGGCAAGCCGGTTGTAACGCCCGACCGTGCCAGTGGTCGTGCTGTAGCCGCGGGTGATGCGCCGGTCGCCGTAATAGCCCGAGGGCAGCACCTCGTTTTGCAGCTCGAGGGTGCCGGCGAGGTTGTAGTTGAGGGTGCGGGTGCCGGTGACATCGGTCACGGTGGCTTGGTTGCCGAGCCGGTTGTAGGTGTAAGTGAGGTCCGGCGTGGAATCAGAATAATCCACCGTCAGCAGTTCGCCCGTGGTCGAACTGTAGCCGTAATCGGTGGTCACCCCGCGCGCCCAGGTGCGCACGTCGATCTGGCCGGCCTGGGTGTAGGTGTAGCTGACCGTCTTGGCGTCAGCCGTGCCGTAGGCGCTGACCTTGGAGGAAAGCAGGCCGGTGGGTTCGTGGAAATTCCACTTGGTGACGTCGGCAGTGCCGGCATCGGTCGAACTCGGCCAGTTTGCGCCCGTCCAGCCGGAGCCGCCGCGGTAGGTGTTCATCGTGGTGCGTCGGCCCCAATTGTCATAGGCGTATTCCACCGGATAGGTGGCGTCGCCCCATTGCCGGTAAACCTCCCCGCGACTCGTATAGCTCGTGTAAGTGTATTTGTTGAGAGCGTCCTTGACGCTGCTGACGCGGCCGGCGGAGTCGTAAGTGTAGGTGGCCTGGACGATGCTGGCGGGATCGGTCACCGTATAGACCTGGCTGGTGCCAGTGACGTAGGCGGTGGTGGTCGTGCCGGTGCGGGGATCCACCGAGGTCACGGGGCGGCCGAGGGCGTCGTAACCGTAGGTTGTGGTGATATTTGTGGTGTCTCTTGATGATACAAGCAGACCATTATACGTAACTTGATGACCCCAAGTGCTGGAATCCGGTCGGAGTATGTCATTGACCAGTATTTTGTTCGCGCGATCCACCGTGGTTGACTGGTAGGTTGAGTTTCCGAAGACATCCGTGAGGTATCGCTGGTCGAAGTAACCAGCGGCGAGATCGAGTCGCACGCTGGTTTTGCTGGTTTGGGTTACTGCGCCACTTCCGGAAGTGGCATAAGTCGTATTGGTTGTCTGCAGCCACCAGCCTCCGCCACTTACGATGGTCCAAGCGTGGTCAGTTATGCGGTCACTGGAGGAAAGGTCGAGTAAACCGTTAGCGCCAATGTCCAGGCCTTCGCGAACCAAGCCACCAAGGGTGTCGTAACTGTAGAGGGAGTCGGCCATCCCGGGGCGGGAAACCTTATAGAGCTGGCCGGAGCTGTTGTAATAATTGGTGGCGGTCACATCGCTGCCGTTCCAGCCGGGGCGGACCTCGGTGATCGTGCGTCCGAGCCAGTCGGCCGTGGTCTTGACCAGATGGGTCGAGGACGAAGTGCCGGAATTCACCTGCCGGGTTATCGTGCCGGGGGTGGGGTTGACCGTGTAGCCGAAGTATTGGGCGACGACCGCGGTGCCGGTCTGGCTCTTGGTCTGGCCATCCAGGTAGACTTCGTCGATCCGGGTGGCTCCGCCGGGCAGGGTGGCCGTGATGATCTTGCCACCTGAAGAATAGGCATAACCCGTGGTGTAGCCGCCGGGAGCCACCGACTGGGTCAGCCGGCCGGCGAGGTCGTAGGTGCCGGTCGTGGTTTGCGAAAGCGAACCGCCCGAGGTCACCGTCTGCGTGACGCGGTTGGCGCCGTCGTAAGTGTGGGTCGTGGTGATATCGCCCTGGGCGGCGTAGCTGCCGCTGGCCGAGGCGCCCTTCTTGATGGTGGTGGCGACCCGACCGAGGATGTCGTAGGTGAACTGGGTCTCGGTGCCGGTCGGATCGGTCGTGCTCCTGAGCTGGCCGTCCGTGTAGGAGTAGGTGGTCAGGGCGCCGTTGCTGGCCAGCCGCTGGGTCAGCTGGTTGTGGCCGTCATACGTGAAATCCTCATACGTCATCAACGCGTAGTTGCTGTTGCCGGTGTAGACGTAGGTCGCCTGGCGGTAGACCACGCCCTGCGCGATGCGGATGGTGACCTCGAGGGTGGATTTGTTCGGCACCATGTAGACTGTTTCAAAGGACTGGCCGTCGTAGGTGGATTGGCCCTCGGCTCCGGCCGGATTCGTGGAGCCGTTGAACTTGAGCTGCCGCCAGTGGTCGCCGGTGGAGCCGACCGTGAACACCTTGGTCGTATTGTCGAAGGTGCCGCGGGCGACGCTCCAGGAGCTTTGCGACTGGTCGGGATTTTTGACCGCATACGGTTGTCCGGCCTCGTCCGGATCGGCATCCGCGCGGATGTTTTCGACCCGCGTGGTCTGGCTGTTGGACGCATCGCGGTAGGAATAGGCGTCGGCCTTCACGCGGGGCGAGCCGGAATTGGAACTGTTATCCGGCGTCCACGTGGTCTTGGCGGTGACGATGTTGGTGGTGCTTTCCTGCCGGAGGGACGGCAGGCGGTGGCGCCCGGTCCAGTCGGCGGTGTATTCAGAATAAACCACCCGGCCGGTGGTGGGCGAGGCACTGGAGGCCGCCGCCGGTGAATCCACATAGGGATGGAATTCGTATTTCAGCTGACCGCGCTTGTCGAAGTCGTCGTAATATTCATAGGCGGTCCATCGGCCGGTGGGCTCCGTGACGGATTTCACCTTGCGGTAGTTGCCCAGCGCGCTGCCGTTGGTCCAGTAATCGTAGGTGGTGGTGCGTTCGTTTGGATTACTGCTGTCGGGATCGGCGATCACGCTGGCCAGTTCCTCGCCCCCCCAAGCCTGGGTGACATAGTGATACTTGGTCTTGGCGACGAGGGTGCCCGACGTGGTCCCGGTGCGAACCTCGACCACGTCGTCACGCTGGCCGGGGGTCGGCACGCTGCTGGTGTGCTTGGTGGTGCGCAGCACCGTGGAGCCATTGCCTTCCTCCAGAGTCCAGGTGAAATTCCCCGGCGTGCCACTGCCGGAGGGGGTGAGGTAGCGGATGATGACGACGCCCGAGCCACCGTTGCCGCCGTTGCCGCCGCCCCCGGAGGCGGCGCCCCCGCCGCCACTGCCGGTATTGGCCGCGCCCGGGTTGCCGTTGGCGCTGGCGTTATACCCGCCCGCGCCTCCGCCGCCGTTGCCACCGGCATTGGACGCGCCGCCGGCGTTGCCGCCGCCGCCGCCCGCTCCGTAAAGAACCGCGGTCCCGGTGATTGAATTCGATAGCCCGTTGCCGCCGGTGTAGGTGCCGCCGCCTTGGGATTGGTTCTGCGTATTGCCGCCCGCGCCGCCGCCACCGCCGCCGTCCCAGGCGCCGGAATTATTGCCGCCGCCGCCGGGATAGACATTGGAGCCGCTGCCCGCGGAAGCGCCGACAATGTTGGCCCCGCCGCCACCGCCGGAACCGCCGCCGGCCTCGAAGTTGGAAACCGCTCCCGTGTAGCCCCCGTAGCCGATGGTCGAACGGAAGCTGGAATTGCCGCCGGAGACACCGTTCGAGCCGCCGTTGCCCACGACGACCGGATAACTTCCCGGCGAGATCGACTGCCCGGTGAGGTATTCCACGGAGCCGCCACCGCCGCCGCCGCCATTGGGCGACCCGCCGCCGCCGCCGCCGACCACGAGGTAGTCGACCGAGGAGACACCGCCGCCGAGATTGAAGGTGCCGCCGGAATTGAACGTGTGAACCGTGTAGCTGCCGCTCGCGGTGACCGTGCCCCCGGTTCCGCCCACCGGCCCGAAGGTGCCGGTCCCGGTCAGCAGGGAAACCTGCACCACGGCCCCTTCCGTCACGGTGATCTTCAATTGGTTGGCCGCGGGGGACTCCACCTTGATGGTTTTCCAGGGCGAACCCGAGAAGGAGTAGAGCGTGCCGTTCCAACTGGCGACCTGCCCCCAGGTATAGCAGCGGATTTCATAGCCACCGGTTATGTCCACCAGATCAGTGAAGCCGCCAGGCGAGACAACCTGGCGGAGGGTCTGGTTGGAGGGCCCGTCCTTGATCACGACGATCTGACCGACATTGGCCGGCGGCGCGAAATAATAGAGCCGCTCGCGGCTGGCCGGGTTGCTGGTCAGATCCAGTTCCTTGAAAAAGATGCCGCCGGCGCTGCGGCCCGTGCGCAGATCGCCGAGCCCCACCTCCCAGGTGATGGACTGGCCGACCGCGATGCCGCTGAAACTCCCCCAAGGGCCGCCGCCCATGTCGCCCGAGGGTCGGAGTTCGACGGTATAGTTGTCGCTGAAGCTCCCGCTCACGCTCGTCTCGGTGAGCAAATCCGCCGGCAGGCTGTCGATATAGACGGAGTAACCCGAGGGCGCGATGAAACTGAGCTGGTAGGAACCGGAGCCGCTGCCGGTCATGTTCATGGTGTAGCTGCGACCCGGCCGCAAAGACACCGAGGCGACCGTGGATTCAACGTTCGTGCCGCCGCTGGTGGTATTGGTGACCGTCGCGGTGTTTTCGCCGTAGATCGTCAGGGTGGCCGAAAGCGTGCCGGTGATCCGGGTGGTGACACTCGCTCCCTCGGTGAACGGCACCGGTGTGACGGCCAGGAGGCGGGCGACGGCAAAAAGGAAAATGACCGGGAGAATTTTATGCATGGCGATGATCTCCGGTTACAGGGCCTTCGCCCCGGCAATCGCCGCCCGCACAGCCGCCGCCCCGTGGCGCACGGAGGCCGGAGTGTAGACTTCCAGCGTGGAACCTCCAGGGGGCGTTTCGGGCCTGGCCGCGACCGCGCTGGTGGTGATGTTCCCGGCATTGATCACCTCGCCGGCTTGCCGCAGTTGGGCCACCGCCGAAGCGAGCAGGGCCGCACGTTTGGCCGGCTCCCCACCGGCAAGGCCTCCGGCGGCATCGGAGGGGCCGTCCGGAGTGATGACGAGCACCTCCAGCGCATCCTGCGCCCAGGAATATCTCGCTCCGGCCGACACCGCGATTTCACCGGCTGGATCCTTCGCGGTCCCCTTGAAGGACAACACCTGGTCGGCAAAGGCCACGACGCCTGTCTTGGCGGCAGGATCGTAGCCGAGGGCAATCTCCAGCGGCTGCAGAACCCGCCCGCCCGCATCCAGCGGGATCTCCGCGGTCAGGATGCTGACCACCTCGCCCACGAGGAGCACCAATTCACCGTGAACCCCCTTCCGGACAAGGGCCAGGGCCGCGGGGCCGACCTGCACCACCGGCCAGTCATCCGGCGTTGAGCCGAAATGCGGACGGGAAACGGTGTGGAGCACGACCATCCCGACAGGGAAAGTCCGGCTGATTTCGGCTCCGGCCGGCAATTCGAGGGTGTCCCGCGCCTGGACCTTGGCGCGGTCCGCCCCGGTGAGCTGCCAATCCGCGAGCGTGGCGGGGGTGACGGCATGGTCCTGCACGCCGGCCGTGAGGGCACTGGCGAAGACCAGGATACCTGAGAGAAGGGCGAGCTTTTTCATGGTGGTCAGCCCTTCGGGTTGGCGGGGAGGGCGATCGGGGCGCGCGTATTGGCCAAAGACTGCCTGGCCCGCCGCAATCCCTTGTCCTCAGGCTGCAAGGCGACCGCCTGCTCGATGTCCGCCTTGGCCTGCGTCGCTTTGTTCAGGAAGTTGCCCCGGATGAACGACAGGTGCTTGAGAAACTGCGCCTTGTCCTTCGCTTGCGCATCAGCCGTGCGTTTGACCAACTGGTCGAGGGATTTTTCCGCCTCCTGGAAAAACTTTTCCGCCTCGGCCGCCCGGCCCGCGACCAGGAGCCGCTGGCCCACATCGATGGCCGCGTAGGCGAAATCGGCCTCAACAGGGAGTTTCAACCCCGAGGGGGACTTGTCCGTCCGCAACCGGGCCAGCGCGGCTTCGGACTGGGTGTGACCGCTCACGACCGCACCCGCGAGGTCGCTCCGCAGCTTGATCGCAACCGACATGCTCACAAAAGCCGGATCGATCGCCGTGCTGAACGGGGGAGTGACGGTGCTCGGGTTCGCGACGACCTGCGCCGACAGCGACACCGATGATTCAAACGCGCACAATAGCGCACACGCCCGGGCCAAGGTTTTCATGGATACTTCTCCCCTCCAAACGCACGTTGGCCCTCGCGCGTTTGTCTCGATTGGTTTATCTGAAGTGAACTGGGATGACCGTCACGCTCCTGCCTGCGCGACTGGGCAACTACTCGTTGCTTGGAGGCAGAGAAAGTCCGCGGAGAAAATTTTCGTCAAGGTTGAACTGTCCGGGTGACACGCTTCGAGCAGATGGAATGAGCGCTACTTCCACGAGCGATCTCGAACCACTGACTGCCTCCGGCATCCGCAGTCAGCACGGGATTCATCGGCTGGAAGCCGATGCCACATTGTTCGCTTACGCATCTGGGTTCACCTGCCGCTTGGATAGACCGTCGATGGCCGCGATCCAAACCTTGCCGCCGCAAGTCAGTTTTAACTTATCGGCCACAATCTATTAGCCGGCCCTCTACGGGATATTTGATTGGAATCTAGGACCACTCTGGCTTCTCTTATCATCCCTATGATCCCCCGCATGCTCCGCCCTGCCCTGTCGTTGCTCGCCGGGTCGGTCCTCGTGACCGGCCTTTTTGCCCAGGCCCCCGCCCCCAAGCTCGAGTTCCCCGTCGCCAGCCCCGCCGCCACCGTCAAACAGCGCGTCGGCCTCACCGACATCGAGGTCAACTACTCGCGCCCCAGCATGCGCGGCCGGAAGATCTTCGGCAGCCTCGAGCCCTACGGCAAGGTCTGGCGCACCGGCGCCAACAACGCCACGAAGATCACCTTCAGCACCGCCGTGAAGTTCGGCGGCACGGACGTCCCCGCCGGCACCTATGCGCTTTTCTCCATCCCCGGCCAGGACGAGTGGACCGTGATCCTGAACAAGGTCTCCGGCCAGTGGGGCTCCTATTCCTACGACGCCGCCAATGACATCGCCCGCGTCAAGGCCGTGCCCGCGAAACTGGCCGCGCCGGTCGAGACCTTCGCCATCGGCTTCAGCAACCTCGCCAGCGAATCCTCCGCCACGCTCTATCTCACCTGGGAAAACGTCCGCGTCCCCGTGACGATCGAGGTCGACGTCGCCGGCGTCCTCGTCCCGCAGCTCGAGGCCGTCATGGCTTCCGCCGACGCCAAGAAGCCCTATCTCAGCGCCGCCATGTTCTACTACGAGAACAATCTCGATCTCGACAAGGCCCTTGCCTGGATGGATGCCGGTCTCGCCGAGCAGCCCAATGCCTTCTGGATGGTCTACCGCAAGGGACTCATCCTCGCGAAAAAGGGCGACAAGCCCGGCGCCATCGCCGCCGCCCAAAAGTCGCTCGAGCTCGTGAAGAACGCCCCGGCCAACATTCCGGCTCCGCTGAAGGATGAATACGTCCGCCTGAACGAGGCCCTCCTCGCCAGCCTGAAGTAACGGCTCGACTGTCCGCGGGCCGTCTCATGCGGCCCGCCCGCACCCGAAACTTCTGCGCATGGCCGGCGTCTATCCCCCGGCCGTGCGCCTGAAATCCCGGGCAACCCAGGTCTTCACGCCGTTCACGGTCAAAAAGCAAAACCAAGGTGGAACGCGGCCTCCGGACGCGTTTCGAGCGCGTCCGGAGGCCGCGCTCCACCCCACTCATTTAATGACGAAAAGGACATTGTTTAGATCATCCATCGCCCTGTCATGCAGCCTCGCAGCCTTGGCTCCGGCTATTTTAGCCGCTGAATCCCCGCTGCCCGCCGCAAGGGTCGCCCAGGAACTCCGCAGCTTCGGCTCCCTCGGCACCGTGCTCCACGTCGGCGCCCATCCCGACGACGAGAACACCCAGCTCATCACCTACCTCTCGCTCGGCCGCGGCTACCGTGCCGCCTACCTCTCGCTGACGCGCGGCGACGGCGGCCAGAACGAGCTCGGCCGCGACTTCGACGAAAAACTCGGCGTCGCCCGCACGCAGGAACTGCTCGCCGCGCGTCGCTTCGACCACGGCCGGCAGTTCTTCACCCGCGCCATCGACTTCGGCTATTCAAAAACTCCCGAAGAGACGCTGCGCTTCTGGGACAGCGGCCAGGTGCTCGGCGACGTCGTGCGCGTCATCCGCCAGTTTAGGCCTGATGTCATCGTCACCCGCTTTCCCATTCCGCCCGGCAGCGGCGGACACGGCCACCACACCGCCTCCGCCATCCTCGCCGTCGAAGCCTTCAAGCTCGCCGGCGACCCGCAAGCCTACCCTGAGCAACTCGCGCAGGGTCTGACCGTCTGGCAGCCGAAGCGCGTCGTCTGGAACGGCTGGGGCAGCCGCGGTCCGGGCGGCCCGTCCCTCCTGACCGGCCCGAGCATCCAGCTGGACATCGCCGGCACCGATCCGGGGACGGGCGAATCGTTCGGCACCATCGCCAACAAGAGTCGCGGCATGCACAAGACCCAGGGCCTCGGCCAATTCTCCGGCCGCACCGCCGACGGCCCGAGCGTGCAGACATTCATCCATCTTATCGGTGACCAAGCCGAAAAGGATCTGATGGACGGCATCGACACCACCTGGAACCGCTACCCCGACGGCGCCGAGATCGGCCGGCTCGCCGCCGACGCGCTCGCCCAATTCAATGCCGCCGATCCCGCCGCTTCCGTGCCCGCCTTGTTGGCGATCCGCACCCAGCTCGCGGCCCTGCCCGCGGACCCGCTCGTTGCCGACAAGCGCACCCAGCTCGACCGGATCATCCAATCCTGCCTCGGCCTGCGCATCACGTGGACTACGGAAACCGCAGAGGTGGTGCCAGGGGAGAAACTGTCTATGGATTTCACCGTCGGCGTCGCCCCCACGGGATTACCCGTATCTTACGTCGGCTGGCGCGCGACCGGGGCGAAGGATTTTTTTCCCAGTGAAAGCAAATTGGACGGCAAACACCCGGTCCACGGGCACCTTGTCTCCACGGTCCCGCTGACCCAACCGGTAACGCAGCCCTACTGGTTGCAGGAACCGGCCTCGGCCGGCATCGCGCGGGTTTCGGACGCGACTCTCATCGGCCGGCCGGAGAATCCTCCTGCGTTCACCGTCACCCACATCATCAGAATCGGCGACCAACAACTCGAAATCCCCGACGAACCGGTCTATCTTCCCCGCAATGACCGGAACGCGCCCGGTCGCCGCCTCGATGTCATCCCGCCCGTCTCCCTCGCCTTCAACTCCGAGATTTTCCTCGTTCCGCCGGACACGAAGAAACCAGTGACCGTCGAAATCCTGGCCGCCCGCGCCAACACCCGCGGCACGGTCGGCCTCGAGGTGCCCGCCGGCTGGACAGTCGCTCCCGCTGCGCAGGACTTCCGCCTGACCAACATCGGCGACAAGGCGGCCCTGACTTTCACGCTCACCGCGGCCACGGCCGGCAGCTCCGGCCGGGTCACCGCGGTGGCCACGGTGGACGGACACAAATATTCCAACCAGCGCCAGGAGATCCGCTACGACCACATTCCCGTGCAGCTGCTGCAGCCGCCCGCCCGCGCCCGCGTCGCGAGCTTTCCGCTGGCCACCCGCGGCCGCAACATCGGCTACCTGCCCGGAGCCGGCGACGCCGTGGCCGAGTGCCTTGAGCAGATGGATTACTCCGTCCGCCGGCTGACCGGCGCCGACCTCACGCCGGAAAAACTCGCGGGGCTTGACGCCGTCGTCATCGGCGTGCGCGCCTTCAACGAGCGCGCCGACCTGAAGGACGCCTTCCCCGGCCTGCTCGCCTGGGTCGAAGCCGGCGGCACCGTCGTCGCCCAATACAACCGCCCCAACGGCCTGCTCGCACCTGTGCTCGGACCCTACCCGCTCTCCATCGAAGGCCCCGCCCCGCGCTTGCGCGTCACCGACGAGACCGCGCCGGTCACGTTCCTCGCGCCGGACCACCCGGTGCTCAACACCCCGAACAGGATCACGGCGGCGGATTTCGCCGGCTGGGTGCAGGAGCGCGGCGCGTATTTCCCCAGCAAGTGGGACGAGGCGCGCTACACGGCCGTCCTCGCGATGAACGACCCGGGCGAAGAGCCGCTCACCAGCAGCATCCTCGTCGCGAAGCACGGCAAGGGTCACTACGTCTACACCGGCATCGGCTTCTTCCGTCAGCTTCCCGCCGGCGTGCCGGGGGCGTATCGCCTGTTCGCCAACTTGGTCTCGCTCGGGAAATGAAAACTGATCGGGAAATCTTTTCTTTGGTGGAGCGCGGCCTCCGGACGCGCTCAGAACGCGTCCGGAGGCCGCGTTCCACCCCCAGTCTGTCATGAGCCAACCGCCCGAACCCGACGACGCCTCCACCGGTCTGCCCTGGCCGCGCACCTGGCGCGGAGTCTATCTCTTCGTCTTCGGCTGTTTCGTCTTGGTCGTCATCGCGCTGACGCTGTTCTCGCGCTTCTTCGCATGAACGCCCTCGATTGGATTGTGCTCCTCGGGACCATGGTCGGCATCGCCGCCTATGGCGCGTGGCACACGCGGCACACCGACCACCTCGACACCTACCTGAAGGGCAGCAAGACAACCGGCTGGTTCACGATCGGCGTGTCCGTTCTGGCCACGCAGGCCAGCGCCATCACCTTTCTCTCCATTCCCGGCCAGGGTTTCGAAAGCGGCGTCGGCTTCGTGCAGAATTATTTCGGCCTGCCGCTCGCGCTGATCATCGTCTGCGCCGTCTTCCTGCCTATCTACCGCAAGCTCGGCGTCTACACGTCCTACGAATTCCTGGGAAAACGCTTCGACGGCAAAACCCGCCTGCTCGGCGCCGGCCTGTTCCTCATCCAGCGCGGACTCGCCTCCGGTGTCACCATCTACGCGCCCGCCATCATCCTGTGCACCGTCCTCGGCTGGCGGCTCGACCTCACCATCATCGGCACCGGCCTGCTCGTCATCATCTACACCGTGACCGGCGGCAGCGTCGCCGTGAGTCTCACCCAGAAGTGGCAGGTGGGCGTCATCTTCGCGGGCATGATTACGGCCTTTCTCGTGCTGGTTTCGAAATTCCCCTCCGACCTCGGCTTCACCGGCGCCGCCCATCTGGCCGGGGCCATGGGCAAGCTCGAAGCCGTGGACTGGTCGCTTGATCCCGCGAAGCGTTACACGGTCTGGAGCGGCGTGTTCGGCGGCCTCTTCCTCTCGCTCTCCTATTTCGGCACCGACCAGTCGCAGGTGCAGCGTTACATCGGCGGCGCCTCCCTGCGCGAAAGCCGCCTCGGCCTGGTCTTCAACGCCCTCGTGAAGATCCCGATGCAGTTCTTCATCCTCCTGCTCGGTGCGCTCGTCTTCGTCTTCTATCAGTTCCAACCCGCCCCCGTCTTCCACAACCGCGCCGAATGGCAACGCCACGCCCAAAGCGAGCACGGCGAGACCTTCCGCGCCATCGAGGCGAAGCACGCGGCTCTTCACCAAGCCAAGCAGGCGCGGATCGCCGAGTGGCAGTCCGCCCGCAGCGGCGGCGATCCCGCCGCCGTGGCCACCGCGCACGCCAATCTCGTCGCCGCCAACGCCGCGACCGATGCCGTCCGCGCCGAGGCCAAGCAGGCCCTGCGCACGGCCGATCCCAAGGCGCAGATCAAGGACTCGGACTATGTCTTCATCAGCTTCATCGTCGCGCAGCTGCCGCACGGCGTGGTCGGGCTCCTCGTCGCCGTGATGATCGCCGCCGCCCTCGGCTCCAAGGCCGGCGAGCTCAACGCCCTCGGCACCACCTCGACCATCGACTTCTGGCGCCACTTCCGCCCCCTCGCCGCCCACGACGAGCGGCGCAACGTCCGCGTCGCGAAATGGTTCACCGCCTTCTGGGGCGTCTTCGCCATCGGCTTCGCCCTCTTCGCCGGCTTCGCCGAAAACCTCATCGAGGCCATCAACATCCTCGGCTCGATCTTCTACGGCGTCGTGCTCGGGCTCTTCCTCGTGGCGTTTTTCCTCAAAAAAGTCGGCGGCACCGCGGTGTTCTGGGGTGCGGTCGCGGCGCAAACCCTCATCTTCGCCCTGTTCTTTCTGCGTCAACGCTACCCCGTCCTCGATTTCTCCTACCTCTGGTATAACCTCATCGGCTGCGCCGCCTGCATGCTCTTCAGCCTGATCCTTCAGGCCTTTTTGCCCGCGAATCACGCGAATAAACACGAATAAAAGTCCCCTTTCCCATGCCTCCCCTTTCGTGTCATTTCGTGTGTTTCGTGGGCCACTCCTTCTGATGCCCACCCCCGTCATCTGTTTCGGCCAGCAACCCTGCGGTTTCTTTCCGCGGCGGTTCCTCTACGCCAAGTTCGTCACCGCCCGGAAACTCCAGGCGGAGATCGGCGGCGAGATTGTGTTCTTCCTCCACGACAGCGACCACGACTGCCGGGAGACGCAGACGACCCTCCGCCACCGCAAGACCGACGAGCCGGTGACGATGAACTTCACCTACGCGAACAAGATTCAGCGCAAGTGGTCCCCGCTCTTCCTCAAACGCATCCCGCCCGACTGGCCGGCCCACACGGCGCGCCAGTTGCCCAACTACATCGATCACCGTTGGGTCGACGCCTTCAAGCAGACGGCCGCAAACAATGTCGCCGACTTCTGTCTGGAAATGTATCGCGCCATGGGCCTGCTCGAGGGCATCCGCGTCGTCCGCTCGGGCGACCCGGCCGTCCGCCGCGCCGCCTGTGACATCACGGATTTCTTTGTCGACGTGCCTTATCAGAGCGAGGTGGTTCGCGCCCGGATGATGGACGGCGAACTGAAGCTCCACGAAGGCGGCACCAGTTATGTGACCCTGCCCAAGGTGGATTTCGCGAAGGAGCAGGTCAGCCCGACCCGCGACAGCCGGCTGCGCTGGATGCAATCGGTCATCCACTGCACCCATTACATCGCCGGCGCCGGGGAACAGGCTTACTTGAACAAAGCCGACGCCCCTGAAATAACCTTCGTCAACCGCGACCCCATCGACCGCTCCGATGAAGCCTACACCGACGTCCCGTCTTGATTCTGCCCTGAGGTGGAGCGCGACCTCCGGGCGCGCTTCGAACGCGTCCTGAGGCCGCGTTCCACCATTCACAAACATCCTCACTCATGAAATCCCCTGAACCCCTTCTCGCCTTCGGCGCGCACCCTGACGACCTCGAGTTCAGCGTCGGCGGCATCATCGCGCAGGAGGCCCGCGCCGGCCGGCAGGTGCATCTCGTCGTCTGCTCCCGCGGCGAGGCCGGCACCAACGGCACGCCCGCGCAACGCACCGCCGAGGCGAAACGCGCCGCCAAATTGCTAGGCGCCACGATTGAATTCCTCACGCTCGACGGCGACGCCCACCTCGAACTCAAGTCCGCCCACGCCTTCCAGCTCGCCGCGATCATCCGCAAGGTGAAGCCGGGCGTCGTCCTCGCCCCGTCGCTCGGGCAGAACCAGCACCCCGACCACTGGCGCCTCGGCACGCTCGTGCGTGACGCCACCCGCCTAGCCCGCTACGGCGGCCTGAAAGAGCTCAAGAAACAGCGCCCACATGCCGTCGGCCAGCTGTTCTTCTATGCCCTCAGTCCCGGCGCCGAGCCGACCGGCACCACCCCGATACTCATCGACATCTCCGAGCCGGAAATCGTCGGCCTCTGGCAGGCCGCGATGGAAGCCCACGCTTCCCAGATGAAGACGCGCAACTACGTCCAGCTCCAACTGGCTCGCGCCCGCGTCCACGGCCTGAACGCCGGCCTGCAATACGCCCAGCCGCTCTGGCCCAACGACCCGCCGGTCTTCGACTCGCTCGCCCCCCTGGCCCGCGCCGCCCGAAGCTTCTGAAAAAGGCATGGCCACAAAAAGCACAAGAGGCACCAAAACAATGCACCCGATGGAATCTGCCTCCGTTTTTGCGCTTTTTGTGCTTTTTGTGGCCACTCTCTGATTCATGACTGAACGCCCGCTCAAGATCGGCATCACCTGCTACCCGTCCGTCGGCGGCAGCGGCATCCTCGCTTCCGAACTCGGGGAAGAGCTGGCGCAGCGCGGCCACGAGATCCACTTCATCAGCTACGAGCAACCATTCCGGATGCCCAAGGGCCCGCGCGTGTTTTTCCACCCGGTGGTGGTCAACAGCTACGATCTCTTCAAATATCCCGACTACACGCTGCCGCTCTCGGTGAAGATGGCCGAGGTGAGCCGCGACCACGGCCTCGACGTCCTGCACGTGCACTACGCCGTGCCCCACGCCACCGCCGCCATCCTCGCCCGTTCCATGCTGCCTCTCGGGAAAAAACCCGCGGTCGTCACGACGCTGCACGGCACCGACACCACGCTGCTCGGCAAGGATCCCGGCTACGGTCCGGCCATCAGCCACGCCCTGGCCGCTTCCGACGCCATCACGACCGTCTCGGAATTCATGCGCCGCGAGACCGTGCGCCTGCTCGGCGTCCAGCGCCCGGTCGAGGTCATCCATAATTTCTTCGAGCCCCATGCGCCCGGCCGCTCGCGCGCCGCGGTGCGCCGCGAACTCGGTCTCGAGCCCGGCGAAAAGATGCTGCTGCATCTCTCGAATCTCCGGCCGCTCAAGCGCATCGACCTGCTGCTCGAGACGGTCGCCGGCCTGCGTCCGCGGAATTCCTGCAAACTCGTCATCCTCGCCGGCAGTTCGTTCAAACCTTTCCAGACCCAAGTGCGGCGGCTGGGGTTGACGGACCGCATTGTCGTGCGCGAGCGCGTGAGCAACATCGAGGACTACCTGCAGGCCGCCGACCTCGGCCTGTTCACCTCCGAGTCGGAAAGCTTCTGCCTGAGCATTTTGGAATTGATGCGCTTCGGCCGCCCGAGCGCCGCATTCGCCGTGGGCGGAATTCCCGAAGTCGTGACGACCGGCCAGAACGGCCTGCTCGTGCCCTTTGGCGACACCGCCGCCCTCACGAGTGCGGTCGAGACCTTGCTCAAGAAGCCCGGCCTGCGCGCCAAGCTCGGCCGCGCCGCCCAACTGCGGGCGCGAAAGCATTTCTCCGCCGCCGCCATCGTCCCGCGCTACGAGGCGCTCTACCGGCGGGTGTGCAGGTGAGTCTTAATTAAGGTGGGCGTCGGTTTCCATACCGACGCCTGTCTGCGGGCCGTAGCCTCGGCGAAGGCCAGTCGCCGATGTGGAAATCGGCGACCACCTGAACCGAGTCTCACTTCACCGCCGCAAGTTCGGCGTTGAAGAGTTCGCGGGCCTTCGCCTTCGCGTCGGCCAGCGGGATCTCGCCCTTGTCGAGCTTCGCGAGGAAAGCCTTCTGGGCGAGGTAGTCCTTGTTCACGATGCCGGCTTTGCTCTGCAGCATGCGCCACGCCTTGCGGCGCTCGACGGCGAACAGCACCATCTGGCGCGTGACGGCGTAGCACTGCATCTTCCCGTGCTCCTCGGCCTTGATGTAGCAGCCGAAGTTCACGACAAAGCTCCGGTGCGCCGGGTCGAACACGCGGCGGTGAATGACGTCGTCCTGCGTGATGAAGAGCAGCTGGTCGTCGAGCAGCGTCAGTTTCGCGGCCTCCTCCTCCTTGATCGGCTTCACGTGCTTGCGGAAACGGTTCTCCGTGACCGCCCAGTGGGCGACGCCGAAGCTGTATTCATCGCCGGTCGTGGAATATTTCGTCCGCCACCAGTCGCGGTCCATCGAGGGATTGCCCTTGAGGTCGAAGGCCTCCTGCGAGGTTTCGCCCTTGCGGGGATTGAAGACAAACTCCGGCATGCCGCGACAGTCGCGCACCAGCTTGGCCTGGTCGGCGCTCATGTTGTCGCCGACGCCGTGCTCGGGCTGGCAGGTGGTATAGGCCTGGAAGAAGGCCGTGCCGCGATACTCGAGGCCGTCGAGGAGCGCCCGGTAGAGCTTCACCGAGTTGGCCATCGAGACCTGCGCGACGAACGGCGAGCCGTGCCCGCTGGTGAACGCCTCGGAGACGTTTTTCTTCTCGATCAGCTTGCCCTGCGAGGCGACGCCGAACTGGTTCATGTCGTAGCCGCCGAGCATCGTGGACGAGTCCGAGTTCTGCCCGCCGGTGTTGGAATACACCTGCGTGTCGAGCATCAGGATCTTCACGTTCGGGCGGTTCTGCAGGACAACCTTCGAGACGTTCTGGAAGCCGATGTCACCGAGCGCGCCGTCGCCGCCGATGACCCAGACTTTCGGCAGCTCGCGGATCTCCTGCTCCGTCATGAGCGCGTCGTCGAGGTGTGTGAGGGTGAAATAGTCGGCGTCCGAAAAGGCTGAAGGGCTGGAGGGCTGAAGGGCTGAAGCGCCGTTCGCGGGCTGGGTCTGGCTTTCCTTCAGCTTTTCAGCATTCAGTCTTTCAGCCTTTGCACCGAGCAGCGCGCCGGCCAGGCGCTCGGGCACCACGGAGCGGCGGGCGTGGTTGACGATGACCGACTCGGCCATGAGCCACGAGATCGTGGCGCCGTCCTGGAAGAGCGAGTTCATCCACGGATACGGGTGCGGGTTGGCCGGCGGCGTGGAGCCGTAGACCGTGTTACAGCCCGTGCTGGCGCCCATCATCATCACGGACATGCCGTTCGCCCGGCGGCCGTCGACGGCCTGGAGTTCCTTGTGGTTGAAGGCGTCCTGCTCGAGGACCGCGGCGAGCCCGCCGATGATCTGTCCGTCGGTGATGGCGCCGTGCTTCTTCTCGTAATCGGCGATGCGCTTCGCCGTGTCGGCGTCGTTCTCGCCGCCAAGGTTCATGATGGCATGCGCGTAGGTTTTCCGGAACAGCTCGTATTCCTTCGGATCGCGCGCCTTGAGGGCGGCGAGTTTGGCCGCGCCCTCGGCCTCCAGCCGCTGGGCCGCGACGCGGAGGCGGTCGGCCTTGCGGTGGTAGAGCGGCCGCATGTAGGCCTCGGTGACGGACGCCACCGAGCGGAGGATGCTCTTCTCGCCGCAACCGGCGCAGGCGCCGTCGCCCGAGACGAGCGCCTCGTAATTCCGGCGCACCATGAGGTGGTTGCGCAGCGCGGCCTCACGGGACGAGCCGGCGTCGCCGTCGTTGTAGAGGCCGAGGAATTTCTGCGGGGTGTCGGGCAGGAGCCGCGAGAACACCTGCGCGGTCGTCAGCTCGGCGTTCAGCTCCTCGGTCTCGCGCGTCATGCGCAGGGCGTCGTGGTCGCCGCAGACCTGCACGCACTCGCCGCAGCCCTTGCAGAGGTCGGACACGAAGATCGAGAACAGGCCGCCGGCGCCGGGCGTCTTGGCCTCGAGCGAACGGAAGATCGCCGGCACGTTGCCGTAGGCGATCGGCAGCTTGGCGATGATGCCGGTGAACTCCGCCTTGGACTGCGCGGAGATCGTCGCGAGCGCGTTGGCCTCGTCGCGGATGATGTCCTTGAACGGCACCTTGGTCTTGGCCTTCACCGACTCGTTCATCTTCGCGCGGGCGCGGGCCTCGAGGCCGGCGAGCTCGGCGCCGAACTTCAGGCGCTCGTCGCGGTTCGTGACATAGTTGTTCACCGCGGTCTTGAGCACGGTGGACACGTCCTGCGCCATGTTGGGCAGCGCGGTGTCGGGGCAGGCCGTGATGCACTCCATGCACTGGGTGCAGTTTTCCGCGATGTAGACGGGCGTCTCGCGACGGGCGACATATTTGGAATTCGTCGCGCCGGTGCCGGCGCCCATGATGCCGACGGACGCGAGCGCGCCGGCCGGCTGGTGGTAGCCGAGTCCCGCGCGGAACTCGGAGTCGAACTTCGCCATCGTCTGCAACGGCGCGCGGGCGGGCTGGGCCGCGGGCGCGGGGATCGAGCCGCAACCGGCCGCGCCGCAACCGGCGGTCGGGATGATCTGGTGGTCGCCGAGCGGGGCGAGCATCGGGTTGCGCATCGAGGAGCGGTCGGGATCGCCGTCGGCGCCGAGCTTGATCTCGGCCACGCGGGAAAAACCCTCGGTCATCACGGTCATGTTCGAGGCGACGACGGCCTCGCCGAAGCGGCCGAACTTCTTCTCGTATTGTTTTTTGACGACCTTGTGAAACTGCTCCTCGGAGATGCCGAATGTCTTGAGGAACGGCGAGACCCGGAAGAACGCGCCGAGGAAGGAATTGCCCTGCATGCGCAGCTGGAGCTCCGTCTGGTTCGTCGCCTTCCGTGCAATGTCGAAGCCGGGCAGAATGAAGATGCGGATGTTGTTCTCGCGGACGAACCGCCGGTATTTCTCCGGCACGCGCTGCCAGGCGACCTCGGGCGACTCGCCGGATTCCCAGACCAGGCTGCCGCCTTTCTTGAGGCCCTCGAGCGGGTTGGTGTGCGTGAAGGCCTTCGGGTCGCAACAAAGCACGACGTCCACGTGGTTCAGCTCGCAGTTCACCTTGATCTGCGACGGCGCGACCGTGAGGTAGTAGTTGGTCGGCGCGCCCTTCTTCTCGGAACCGTATTTCGGGTTCGCCATGATGAAGAGCTTGTCCTCGAGGAAACCGTCCGCGTCGTAGGTCGGGGTCTGCTCGGAGATGAACTTGCCGAAGTCGCCGATGATGGAGCCGAGATTCTTGCCCGTGGTGATCATGCCCCACCCGCCGATGGAGTGGAAGCGCACCGCGATGGCGCCCTCGGGCAGGAGCGACGGCGTGTCTTTGCTGATGACGGCGTAGGGATGGTCGACGCCGAGCACGAAGTAAGTCTCGCCGTCGGCGGCGCCGCGACCATCCTGGCGCCGGCTCGCGCCGGTGGCGAACTCATACGCGCCGAGCGTGTGCTCGGGGCGGAAGTCGCGCGAACCGATGCCGTAGGCGCCGCGGAAGAGCCGCGGCGTCTCGGCGGGCGTGAGCGCGGGCAGGCTGTGGCTGCGGCTTCCCAGTTCGACAGGCTCACGGCCCTGAGCTGGTCGAAGGGCAGCCGCAGAACTCACCGGCTGGAAGCCGGTGCCACTTTCGAACTTCGCGACCTCGTTGGCCTTGCCGAGCGCGACGCGGATGTCGCGGGCGAGGGGGTTGTCGCCGGCCAGGCCCTCGTCGGTGCGCTCGAGGATGATGACGTTCTTCTTGCCGCGAAGGGCGTCGATGACGGCGGCCTCGGGGAACGGGCGGATGACGTTGACGTGGATGGAGCCGACCTTCGCGTTGCGCTGCTCGCGCAGGTAGTCGCACGCGGCCTCGATGTTGTCGGCGGCGCAGCCAAGCGAGACGAACACCGTGTCGGCATCCGCCGTCTTGTATTCGGTGAGGAACCCGTAGTGCCGGCCGGTCAGGCGGCCGAACTCGGCGTAGCAGTCCGCGAGGAAGCCGAGGATGGGCTCGTTGAAATTGTTCCGGCGCGCGACGACGCCGTTCATGTGGTGCTCCTGGTTCTGCACCGGGCCGAGCAGCACGGGATGCTTCAGGTCCATCATGATGGGCACGCGGCGGCGGCGCGGGCCGAACAGCTCGCGCTGCGCCGGCGTGGGGCAGTCGATCTGGTCATCGGGCGCGCCGAGGAACTCGCGGAGCATCTCCGCCTCGGGCGCGAGATACATGCGCTCCGAGTGCGTGGTGAGCATGCCGTCCTGGATGTTCATGCCCGGGTTCAGCGAAAGCTCGTTGGCCTTGCGGAGGATGACGGCCTGGTCGGCGGCCTGCTGGGCGTCCTTGGACATCAGCATGGTCCACCCGGTGTCGAGCGCGCCGTTGAAGTCGTCGTGGCCGCAGTGGACGTTGAGGGCGTGCTTGGTCAGCGCGCGGGCGCCGACCTCGAGGACCATGGTCGAGAGTTTGCCGGGCGCATGGTAATACTGTTCCATCGCGTAGGCGATGCCCTGGCCCGAGGTGAAGTTGACGGTGCGGCGGCCCTGCACGGCGTAGGCGGTGGCTCCGCCCTGCGCGGCGTGCTCGCCCTCGGTCTCGACGGCGACTTTCTGCGCGCCCCAGACATTGAGCTCACCCGAGGCGAAGGACTGCTGGTAGATCTCGCCGCCCTCGGTGGAGGGGGTGATCGGGTAAAACACGCCGCCTTCGGTGATGCGCGTCTCGACGTATTGCGTGACGAGCTGGTTGCCGTTGCAGGTCACGCGGATGCCGGGATACTTCGGTTTCTGGTGGGTGGGCGCGGGCGGGACAGGCGGACGCGACGGAACGGCAGCGGAAGGGCTCATGGCGGAGGGCGTGGAAGGTTGACTCACTCGCGACGGGGGGAACCGTCGGCCGATGATCTGTGCGGGGTTGCTGGCCCGAGAGTGAAGCGACCGGAAGCAGCCACGCAAGGCCAGATGCCGGCTATGCCGCGAAGCCCGGGTGCATCTCTCGATCGGTGGTGATTTTTACGTGGTGAGTAGCGCCGGTCTGTGACCGGCGGACGCCAGTCGAAGACTGGCGCTACCATGGGCACCACGCCATCTGTCACCGCCAACCGGGAGATGCGCCCCTCCCCGCGAAGTCCGCGTGCGAGCAACCGGCGGCGGAGCGGCCCGCAAACGAGTCCGGGCCTCCCCCGTCACAGGAGAGGCCCGGAGTTTCGGTAAAAACCGCGGTTACTTTCTCGCAAACTTCCGATGGAAAGCCGCGAGGCCGGACAGGGCCAGCAGGAACCAGAGACTCGGGGCGCCACCGCCACCGCCTCTATTGGACGGAGTGGCCGGCGGGGTGACGACGGGCGGAGTAACCACGGGCGGGGTGGTCGGGCCGCCGGCGACGACGCGGTAACCAGACATGGCCAGCGCCGCTTCGCGCATGGTGCGGGCATTGTCCGCCGCCTTCGGCTGGTCGGCCGCGACGCCGATGGCGCGGGTCTCGATGAATTCCTGGCTGGTGCCGTGGTTGCCCACGTAGGTGATGCTCACGCTCGCGGTGCTGAAATACGGCTGGATGAAATCCAGACCCCAGAAGCTCATGATCGTGCCGTAACCCACCTGGATCGTGGTGGAGACGCCCGCAACCGGGCCGGTGAACGGCTTGGTCCAGGCGAACCCGTAGCTGAACTGGCCGTTGCCGTCGGCCGCGAGATCGAAGGCCCGGTCGTGGTGGCAGCCGAAATTGTGACCCAGCTGGTGGATGTAGACGAACCACGGCGCCTGCCAGTAGACGGTGGAGTTGTGGCCGGGACGCTCCGCGCGCCCCGAGGCGCCGCCGGTCTGAAAGGCGTTGAAGATGAGCAGGGCCTGGTCGGCGATGAGTTCGTTGCTCTTCTGCAGGACGAAGGCGCCGAGGGTCGAGGTGCTGTTCGCCATGGCGGCCAGATCCGTCTGCGTGTTGCCCGTGCTGGTGTAACCGGCGACCTTGACGGCCCCGGCATAACGCCAGCGGAGGTTCGCCACGCCGCTGTTTTGGAGGACGAGGTTGCCGTTCTCGACGACGGCGATGCCGTAGGCCTCGACGGTCAGCTGGTCGGCGGCCGCGGCCGTGGACTCATCGTAGAAGAAGAGAACGCTGACGACGGTGCCGGCGACGGTGGTGGGCGAGTTGCCCGGCAGGCTGCCCTGAATCTGCGACTCGGTCGCGCAGAGTCCGACGGCGGTCTTCACGGTGGTGGTGACGACATCGCCACGGATGCGGATGTCGTATTCCTTGAGCCCGTTGTCCAAGAGGGAGACGATGAGGTCGATGCGGTTGCCGCTGGCGACAGTCACGAGACTCTCGCCGGGGATCACGCTGCGACCGACGCCGACGTTGAAGACACCTTCCTGATGATAGGTCATGTCAAACGTGGCATTCAAACCGGGCACGGGTGCGACCGTGATTTGAGCGGGCTGGTAATTCTGCCAGTTGTTGACCGGGGCCGGAGCCGGGAGCACGGGCAGGACGGCGAGGATGGCCGGCGGGACGGGGGTGGGCGGAGTGACGGGCGGGGTGACGACAGCCTCAATGGCGATCGTGACCGTCAGATCCTGGGTGCCGCTCGTGCCACTGGAATTCGTGGCACTGATCAGCACCGCCGTGGAGCCTGCGCTCGTGGGCGTGCCGCTGATGACGCCGGTCGCCGAATTGAGGCTCAGGCCGGCCGGGAGAACATTGGCGGCATAGCTCGTGGGCGAGTTCGTGGCGGTAATCGCATAATTAAAGGGCGTGCCGACCGTGCCGCTGGCCGTGATGGGGGAATTGACGACCGGAACGGCGCCGCCGCCACCGCCGCCTGCGGCGACCGTGATCGTCAACGTGGCATTATCCGTGCCGAAGGCATTGGTGGCGCCGAGCGTCACGCTGGTGGAGCCGGCAGCCGTGGGCGTGCCGGAGATCACGCCGGTGGTGGCGTTGCGCACGAGACCGGCGGGCAGGGGGCTGGCGGCATAGCTCGTGGGCGAACCCGTGGCTGTGATCGTGAAGCTGAACGCGGTGCCAACCGTGCCCGCCGCGGTCAGCGGACTGTTGGTGATGTTCGGCGCGACACCGGCGGCACCGACGGTGATCGTCAGCGTGGCATTGTCCGTGCCGAAGGCATTGGTGGCGCCGAGCGTCACGGCGGTGGTGCCGGCAGCCGTGGGCGTGCCGGAGATCACGCCGGTGGTGGCGTTACGCACGAGACCGGCGGGCAGGGGGCTGGCGGCATAACTCGTGGGCGAACCCGTGGCCGTGATCGTGAAGCTGAACGCGGTGCCGACCGTGCCCGCCGCGGTCAGCGGACTGTTGGTGATGTTCGGCGCAACACCGGCGGCACCGACGGTGATCGTCAGCGTGGCATTGTCGGTGCCGGTGCCGTTGGTGGCGCCGAGCAGCACGGCTGTGGTGCCCGCAGCCGTGGGCGTGCCGGAGATGACGCCGGTCGCCGTGTTGATTACCAGACCGGCGGGCAAGGGGCTGGCGGCATAGCTCGTGGGCGAACCCGTGGCCGTGATCGTGAAGCTGAACGCGGTGCCGACCGTGCCCGCCGCGGTCAGCGGACTGTTGGTGATGTTCGGCGCGACACTCGCCGCGGCGACCGTGATCGTCAGCGTGGAGCCGAGGCTGGTGCCGGTGGCATTCGTCGCGGTGAGCGTCACGATTGTGCTCGCGGCCACCGTGGGTGTGCCGGTGATGACACCGGTCGTGGTATTGAGGGTCAGGCCTGTCGGAAGAGCGGTGGCGGCATAACTGATGATCGGGGCACCGGTCGCGGTGATGTTGAACGTGAAAGGCGTGCCCGCCGTGGCGGAGGCGGTGGCGGCGCTGGTGATGCTCGGCAGACCGAGAACATTGAAGCTCTGCTCGAGATAGTTGGTGTCGAAACCCGGGCCGGCCTGCGTCGCACGCAGTTTCACCACGCCCGGACCGGTGGTCGTCACGGTATGGACGCGGGAGAGCGCGGGACCGGTGGTCACGACGGTGGCGGGGCCGCTCACCACGGTGACGACGAGATCCAGACCGGAACTGGCCGACGGGGTGACGACAAACGGGACATCGCCGAGGAACGTGCGGTCGGCGATGGCCGCGAAGCTGACGGATTGGGCGGTGAGCGCGCGGGTGCCGGTGGCATAAAGCTGGTTGCTGCCCCAGCCGGCGCCGGTGCCCGTGGCTTCGGCGGCGAAGGTCAGGCCGGAGTAGACTCCGCCGAGATTGGCGATGTCGGAGAGAGTCCGGTTCGCGGGATTGGTGTCCAGCCGGCCAAGAATGGTGTTACCCGTGGCGGCATCCAGGCGGAGATAATAGAACTGGTTGACCGCGTAGCCGCCGATGGCGGTGGCCGAAAATGCCAGCGTGGTGTAGCCGGTGGCGCCGAAGCCGCCGGTGGCGGTGTTCAGGTCCAGCGTGTCAAGGAAACCGCTCGTCAAAGCCGGGATCACATAGCCGAACTGGGTATGACTGGAGGCGTCGGTGCGGAGATAATAGAAGTTGTTGGCGAAATAGGGACCGGCCGGAGTGGGGACGGCAAAGGTCAGCGCAAAGTAGTGGTTGGTGCCGGCGACCACGCTGGCGCCCGTGGCGGCCACGCCGCCGGTCCAGGCCATGGGCTTGATGTCCAGGACCGCACTGCCGCCGCCGGTCGCGGGCACGATGCCCGCGAGATAATCCGTGCCGTTGGTCAGGTTGCGGTGGATCATGTAGAATCCGTTGGCCGAGAGCGGAGCCGGCCCGCCCGGGTAAAGATTCGTGGCGGCGAAGGTCAGGCCCAGATAGCTGTTCGCCGTCAGCAGCGGGGCGACATCGGGATAATTGCCCGACGCGGACGGGGGCCCGATGAGCGTGCCGTAGCTCATGAAGGCATTGAGCGGGTTGCCCGCGCCACCCGGGATTGCCGTCCCTGTCAGGGTGAAGAACGAAATCGAGGTGTCGGACGCGCCGGGGATGTTGCCGGCGGCATAGGCCAGGCCGGCGAGCGTGTTGCCGACCGCGAGGTTGTTGATATTGCCGGGGACCGCGTTGGGCCCGATCCGCGCCGTGACCGTGACGACACCGGTGGTGATGCCCACGGAGGATATGTTGTTGGTCTGCGCCCAGACGTGGGCGCTACCGAATGCCACAAGGGCGGAGAGGACTAATGTTCTGGTTTTCATTTGAATCTTTGATCGGGAAACCTGCTTCCCCCGGCGGCGGCAGGTTTCGGTTGACTGGTTTCGTGAAAAGGGGCGCATCACTCCCCGGCCTGTTGCGCGGGGACCGAACGTTCGGTTTCATGGGCCTGCACGGTAATCCCAATGGCTGCCGCCCTCTATGGGTTGTTACCCACACCGGGTTTCACCCCCTGTCGAAAAATACCCGACGATTGCACGCAACCCACCGGACTGTCCGGGGAATGCTCCGCCGCGTCACGGCCGTCAGCCCGGCCGGCGTTGGCTTGAATCCGCCACCGACCCGGCCATGGTGGCGCGATGGAACCACCCGACCCGCCGCGGAAAAACTACGGCTTCAAGGATCGGGAGTTCAAACGGGACAACGCACACCCGTCCGGCCTGCCGCCGGTGCCCACCGCCAAGGATCTCGCGATGATGTCGGGGCCCGAGGCTCCCGCGGCCGCCCGCACCAAGGCCGGGCCGAAGCCGGGCGACCCCAACGACGTCTTTACCATCCTTCAGCAGAACCGCGCGGTCGAGCAACGCGAGGGGCTGGACGCGATTGAGATCCGGAAGGTCAAATCCCGTCGCAAGCGCGACTTCTGGCTGATGCTGGCCGGCGGCAACCTTCTTATCATCGGGATGGTCGCGATCAGCGGTTTCAATGTCGTCTCGGTCGTCTATGGTCTCGCCGGGATCATCATGCTCTCGCTCGGCCTTACCTGGATCATGTGGCAGGTGATGGACCGATACTGACCCCCCTCCCCCCCTGTTATCCGTCTGGAAAGAAACTTCCCTTTGCTTTCTGCGTCACAAGACTCTTCCATTGAACAATCTGACTGCATCCGGCGCCGGCCACGCCAACCTGAATTGATTCCACCACTTTCCGCCATGCCCCTCTCCCGTCTGCGTCTGCCCGTCCTCCTGGCCGCACTGTTGCTGGCCGTCACCCTCCAAGCCCAGCAGCCAACACCCGCTGCCAGCCCCACCGCGCCGGCCGCCGAGGCCACGGTCGGACCGATCAAATTCGGCGACATCACCGTCGATGCCGCGCTGGAGATGCTCGAACGCTGGTCGGGCCGCTCCGTGCTCCGCCCCGCCGGCCTGCCCGCGACCTCGCTCTCGTTCTCGCTCAACCAGAAGGTCACCCGCGAAGAGGCCCGGGAGGCGCTCGAAACCCTGCTCACGATGAACGGCATCGCCGTGTCCCCGCTCGGCACGAAATTCCTGAAGGTCACCCCGCTGAACATGGCCCGCACCGAGGCACCCGACTTCATCGAGGGCTCCACCCTCGGCCTGACCCCCAGCGGCCGGATCGCCCAGAAACTCTTCCAGCTGCAGTTCCTTCGCGTGAACGAGATCATGCCCCAGCTCGCCGGCCTGCTCAATCCCGCCGCCGGCAGCCCGCCGCTGCAGTTCGAGAAAACCAACGCCGCGCTCATCACCGACACCATCAGCAACCTCCAGCGCATCGAGAACCTGCTCACCCAGCTCGACCAGCCCGCCCTCAGCGGCCTCAAGCCCAAGTTCTACAAGGTCCAGAACACCACCGCCAGTGAGCTCGTCACCAAGCTCCAGAGCATCCTCACCGGCGCCAGCGCCACCTCGCTCGGCACCGGCACGACGTTCCAGGCCGACGACCGCACCAACCAGATCATCCTCCTCAGCGACCCGCGGCAGTTCGAGCTCTTCGACGACCTCATCGCCAAGCTCGACACCTTGGGCGAGTCCAGCACCCGGCAGGAAGTCATCGCCCTGAAACACGCCACCGCCACCGACATCGCCACCGTGCTCAGCACCCTCGTCTCCGGTCAGAACACCGCCGCCCGCGCCGCCAACCAGGCCACGCAGAACCAGGCCAACGCCCGCAACGCCCGCGCCAACGCCAACCAGCCCAATCCGCCTGCCAACCAGCCCCAGAACGCCGCGCAGGCCGCCGCTCTCGCCGCCGCCCAGGCCCGCCTCAACCAGATCGCCGGCGGCCCCAACGCCGCCAATGATTCCGCCCCGCAGCAGTTCAGCACCATCCTCACCGTCGTGGCCGACGAACGCAGCAACGCCCTCATCGTCTCCGGCACCGTCGACGACCTCCGCCTCATCAAGGATCTCATCTCCCAGCTCGACGTCCTCCTCGCCCAGGTCCGCATCGAGGTCGTCATCGCCGAGATCACCCTCACCGACGCCGCCTCCACCGGCATCGAGGCTCTGGGCCTGACCGTGCAGGCGAACAAGCTCGTCGGTTTCTCCGGCAGCCTGCCGGGCATCTCCGTCACCAACGGCACGATCACCCGCGACGCCACCACCGGCGTCACCGATCTCGCCGCCACGCTCGCCCTCAGCACCACCCCGCGCAAATCCAACACCAACATCCTCTCCGTCCCCAACATCGTCACCACGCACAACAAGGAGGCCACCCTCTTCGTCGGCGAGTCCCGCCCCGTCATCAGCAGCTATCAGAACACCGGCAACACCACCGGCAACATCGGCTCCGGCTATACCAGCAACGTCACCTACCGCGACATCGGCATCCAGCTCACCGTGAAGCCCCTCATCGGCAACGACGGCTCCGTGCAGCTCGAGATCAAGCAGGAGGTGAACGACATCCTCGGCGACGTCCTCATCGACGGCAACGCCCAGCCCATCATCGGCAGCCGCACCACCGAATCCTTCGTCAGCGTCGCCAGCGGCGAGATCGTCGTGCTCGGCGGCCTGCAGCGCAAGTCCCAGAGCAAGTCCACCAGCCGCCTCGCCGGCATCCCGCTCATTGGCGACCTCTTCGGCAAACGCAGCCGCGACAGCTCCCGCACCGACCTCGTCTTTTTCCTGCGGCCCTACGTGCTGACCAACACCCCGGCCGACAACACCGAGGCGATGGAGCGGCTCAAGATCAGCCCGCAGCACGACGACGTGCAGTCCGCCCTCAAGGGTGTGCTGCCCGCCAAGAAGTAATCCACGCCCATCCCGTGATCCTGGACGACACCCTGCCCGCCGCGCTGGCCGACCGCCTCTCGGAGGTCGCGCAAAAATCCCTCGCCGAGAGCGTGCGCGAAAAACGCCTCGCCCTCCTCGCTTCCGGCCTCGGTCTCGGCGAGACCGCCGCGCTCGAGGCCCTCGCCCGCACCACCGGCCTGCCCGTGCTCGAGGCCCTGCAGGTCGACCGCGACGCCCTCGCCGCCTTCCCCGCCCGCCTCGCCCACGAATTCCAGGTCGTCCCTGTGCTGGCGTCTTCGCCGGCTGCAGCGCAGCCGGAGGAATCCTCAGGTTTCAGGTCTCAGGTTTCAGGTCTCAATTTGGCCACCCCCTGGCCGCCCAACGCCACCATCGCCGACTGGATCGCCACCTTCACGCCCCGCCCGCTCGTGTGGCACCTCGCCCCGGCCGACCGCGTGGCGCAGCTCATCAACGAAAACTACGGTGTCGGCTCCGGCAGCCTCGACGACGCCGACGACACCACCCTCGCCCCCGCCACGACCGGCACCGAACTCGAGGCCGATGCCGATGCCGCCGTCGTCCGCTTCGTGACCGACGTCATCTCCCAGGCCGTCACGGAGAACGCCACCGACATCCACTTCGAGCCGCAGGAAGGCCAGCTCACCATCCGCTACCGCGTCGACGGCCTCCTCGTCCCCGTGCCGCTGCCCGAGAATCTGCTGCGCTTCCAGGACGCCATCATCTCCCGCCTGAAGATCATGGCGCGCATGAACATCTCGGAGAAGCGCCTGCCGCAGGACGGCCGCATCGATTTCCGCCAGGGCGGCGCCGCGCTCGATATCCGCGTCTCCACCATCCCGACCATCTACGCCGAGAGCGTCAGCCTCCGTCTGCTCAACCAGCGCAAGATGGCCTACACGATGGACGGCATCGGCCTCACCCCCGTCGAGCAGGCGCATATCGCCAAGATCCTCGACTTCCCGCACGGCCTCATCCTCGTCACCGGCCCGACCGGCTCCGGCAAGTCCACCTCGCTCAACGCCTTTCTGCGGAAGATCAATTCCTCCGACCTGCGCATCGTCACCATCGAGGATCCCATCGAATACGAGGTGCCCGGCGCCAACCAGATGCAGACGCACGCGGAGATCGGCCTGACCTTCGCCAGCGCACTGCGCCACGTGCTGCGCCAGGATCCCGACGTCATCATGGTCGGCGAAATCCGCGACCTCGACACCGCCGAGATCGCCATCCGCGCCTCGCTCACCGGCCACCTCGTCTTCTCCACGCTCCACACCAACGACGCGCCCGGCGCCATCACGCGGCTCACCGACATGGGCGTCGAGCCCTTCCTGGTCGCCTCCGCCGTGGAGCTCGTCATCGCCCAGCGCCTCGTGCGCCGGCTCTGTCCCGACTGTGCGAGGAAGAAGCCCGTCGATCCCGTTTCCCTGCACGCCACGCTCGAGGCGTTGCAGCTTTCCCCCTCCGAAGCCGACGGCATCACCGAGCTCCACGAGCCCGTCGGCTGCCGGGCCTGCCGGCAGACCGGCTTCCGCGGTCGCATCGGCCTCTTTGAAATCCTGCACCCCAAGCCGCTGCACGATCTCATCGTCCGCCGCGAATCCAGCAAGGCGCTCGGCACCCTCGCCCGCTCGCAAGGCATGCGCACACTCCAACAGTCCGGCTGGGAACGGGTGAAGTCCGGCCACACGTCTCTGCAGGAACTCCTCCGCACCATCAGCACGAGCGGGGAGTGAGTGACATGACGTCCACCAGCCAGATCGCAAAGGTGGAGCGCGACCTCCGGACGCGCTTCGAACGCGTCCGGAGGCCGCGTTCCACCCCTTGTTCGTTCGGTCCATCAGGCCTCAGGTTTCTGACCCATGCCCCGGTATAACTACACCGCCCGAGCCGCCGGCTCGCCCACCCCCACGGGCGGCACGCTCGATGCCTTCTCGCGACGCGAGGCGCTGCACATCCTCCAGGCGCGCGGACTGCAGGTGGTGCGGCTCGACGAGGAGGGCAGTCCGCTGCGTCCGCTCACCGGCGCAAACGGCAACAACACCGCGGCCACCGCCAAACGCCTGAGCACGAAGGAACGGCTCCCCTTCCTCGAGGCGCTCGTGGATCTGGTCAACGCCGGCCTCTCCGCCGGCGAGGCCGTGCGGCTGCTCGCCGTGCGCCTCCAGGAGCCGAAGCTGAAATCCCTCTGCGCCTCGCTCTGGGCGCGCCTCGGCGAAGGCAGCACGCTCTCGCTCGCCATGGGCGAATACCCCGCCGTGTTCGACCGCCAGACGGTCAACCTCATCGCCGCCGGCGAGGCCACCGGCAACCTGAAGGAAGTCCTCCAGCGGCTCATCCAGCATTTCACGGAACAGCGCGACCTGCGGCAGAAGTTCCTCGCGACGCTGTCCTACCCGGCGTTCATCTGCTTCCTCGGCGGCGGCGTGGTGCTGTTTTTGCTCTTCTTCCTCGTGCCGCGCCTGCAGACGCTGCTCGGCTCGCTCGGCGGCCAGCTGCCCTTCGCCACGCGCCTGCTGGTCAACGGCTCGCGCTTCCTCCTCTACGCCGGGCCGTTCCTCGCCATCGCGATCGCCATCGCCATCGGGCTCTTTCTGCGCTGGCGGCAGACGAAGGAAGGCCGCGCCCAGTCCGACGCCTGGTTGTTGCGGCTGCCCGTCGTGCGCGACTTCGTCGTGCAGGCCGCGATCCTCAACTTCGCCCACACCCTCGCCGTGCTGATCGAAAACGGCGTGACCACCGCCGAGGCCCTGCGCCTGACCGAGCGCGCCGTGGACAACACCAAGGTGCAGGAAATCCTCCACGAAGCCACCGACCGCGTGATCGAGGGCGCCAGCCTGTGCGCGTCCCTGCAGCGCACCAACCTGATCCCGCCGCTCTTCCTCGACCGCCTCGCCGTCGGCGAGCAGACCGGCCACCTCGCCCCCAGCCTCCGCCAGATCGCCCAATCCTATCAGGTGGACCTTTCCCGGCGCCTGCAGAACGCCACGCGCCTGATGTCCGGCACCGTGCTCTTCGCCACGTTCGGCTTCGTCGCCTTCCTCGCCTACGCCATCGTCACCGCCCTGTTCCAGGTCAGCGCGAGCTTCCGGCTGTGAGCGGACCGGCGGCGCGTGCCCCGAACATCTTCACGACGAAAACCAATACGTGCACTTCACCATGAACTGGTTGTCCGGCCGGCGATGCCGGAGTCCGGTGAGCGCCGACCACGCGTCCGTCACGCCCTCCGCCCCGGCCCGCTGCTGCGCCCATACGAGGTAGAGCGTCGAGCCGCGCCGGTATTCCCACCGGAACACCAGGTTCGAGTGAAAGCTGCCGTTGTTCCCGTCGGGGTCGCCGAGTTGGTAGTCGGTCAATCCGTCGCCATTCTCATCGATGGTGTAACCGCCGTCGGCCAGGAGCGCGGGCAGCACGGGACCGAAGCGCTGCGCGTAGTCCTTCGCCTCCGGCGCCCGCACCCGGCGGAATTCCGTGTGCCGCACCGTCGAGCCGAAGGGGTTGCCGTAATACTGCAGGCTGAATTCAGGCCGGAGGTGCCACTCCGCGCGCAGGGCGAGCGAGCGAGACTCGCCCCGGAGGTGCGAGACGAACCAGCCGGCGCCGCCGCTGACCTGCGTCAGGTTCACATGGCGCTGCCGATCCGTCTGGCTGGTCGAATCGACCGTCAGGGAAACCAGCAGGGCCGGCACCGGACGGACCACGAGCTTCGCCCCATAGCCGGATGAGCTGAAGGCGTCGTGCCGGCTGCGGGTGCGGTTGGCGTAGATCCGCCCCGAGATCCGCTTGGTGCTGTCGGTGTTCACCGCCGCGGACCAATTCCAGTAAGCCGGAAGGCGCAGCATCGGCCCGCCGCGCAGCGCCACGGGGTCGCGGCCCTCGCCCTGCGCCCCGAGCGACGCGTCCACCGACCACTTGTTCTTGAGATCCACCGAGGCGGACAGGTCGAGTTCCGAACCCAGGAACTCGTTGCGGGCGGTCCAGGCATTGCCTTGCTCCAGTTCCAGCGCGTATTCCCGATACCAGGTGGACGGATCCTTCACCACATAGGTGACCGAGGTTTCCTGCTCCCGCCGGCTGGCCCGTGACACGTAACCGAGATCGTTGAACTCCAACCCGGAGCTTTTCGCCATCAGCTCCTCGCTCCAGCGCCAGTGACCCTTGCTCGCCTTGCCGGCCGTCAGCCAGAGTCCGCCACCGGTCAGCGACTCGCGCGTGGGGTCATAGTCGGTCTGGCCGTCGATCGGACGCTGGTAATAGCGCGCCGAGTTCAGTTGCAGCCGGCTGATCGCCCCGGCCTCGCCCCGCACGTCGCTGCCCACGGCGACGGCGCGGACAAAATATTCCCGCCCGGCCCAGTAATGCGTCAGGTCGACACCGGCGGCCGTCGCCTGCTTCGTCACCTGCGCGGACGCCGCCTCCGTGGAGGTCACGTCGCGCCGCACATGGGTGATGATGCCGCCCACCACCGTGTCGCCCTGCCGGAAATCCTGCTGGGCGCGCAACACGGCCAGCGTCGCCCGCGGCGCCACGACCACCTCGCGGGCCCCCAGGCTGTCGACGACGGCGACCTGTTCCTCATCCGTCATGGCGGTGAGCAGGCCGAAGGAAAAACCCCGGCCCGTCTTGCCCGACACCTTCAGGGCGCCGAGCAGAGTCGTGCTGTCCGGCCGTTCCTCCACCGCTCCCGACGGGTGAAAGGCCGGCGGCTGCCCGATGCGCCGAGAATAAAACAGCTGGTCGCCGGCGAACGGGAAATCGAAGATGTCCTTGCCCTCGAGGAACAGCGGGCGCTTCTCGGTCAGGAAGGTCTCGAAGGCGGTCAGGTTCATCACGGCCGGGTCCGCCTCGATCTGGCCGAAATCCGGCAGCAGCGAGGCGTCGAGGGTGATGTTGTTGGTCAGGCCGAGTTTGGCGTCGAGCCCGGCCCGGAACCTGGTCTCCGTCCGTCCGCCCGCCTGGGTTTCCACACGGACGGAGCTGAACGGCACGAGTTCGAAGCGGCGCGTGCGCCGGAGCCCGGTCAGGCCGTGCAGCTCGCCGAACGACTTCACGAAGCCCGAGTCGTCGTTGGCCAGCAGGTTCCAGTCCGACTCCTCCTTCAGCCGGTCGATCCAGCGCCAAGCGTGCAGACCCCAGACGGTGTTGCGCGGATCATAGCGCAGCTGGCTGAGCGGGATGAGGAATTCCGCCGTCCAGCCGCCGGCGGCGTGCGCGACCTTGCCCTCCCAGACGGCGTTCCAGCTCGTGTCCCAGGAATTGTTCATCAGGCGCAGGTCGATCTTCTGCCCGCTCGCCGTCAGGTTGAACTCGAAGCCCGTGCGCTGGTCGTGGTAGCTGTCGAAATTGACGCCCATGATGTCGCCCGTGAACGTGTCGCGGTTGCCCGCCTGCCGCGAACGCCGGGCGATCGGCTCGTCCTGGGCGCGGATCGCGACATAGACGTTGCGGTCGTCGAACAGGATCTTGAGCTCCGTCGTGAAGGAGGGAGGGGCCTCGTATTTCGGGGTAAGCTGCGTGTATCCGCCGGACCATCCCTCGGAACCGGCCCAGCAGGCGTCGTCCACGCGGCCGTCGATCTGCGGCGCCGGTCCGGTCAGACGTGTGATCGTATAAACCCGTTTGGGCCGGCTCGATTGCGGCAGCTTCGCCGGACCGGCCGCGGCAACCGCCGACGAACTGGTCATGCACGCCAGCAAGATCGCAAGCCCGGCAGCCAGAGTGTGTTTGATGGCGGGATGGCCGGCCGGGGTATGCATCATGGGGAATTCAAATCGCCCATCCGGTCCACCGGCGTTCGTGCCGGGTGAAAAAGGAATGGCGCACCGGACGATTGGCGACCGACGCAGGCTTAGAAAGCGCAAAGGCTCCGCATTCCTTGCCCGGCCAAGTGCGAGAATCGCCAGCTCCACCACAATTGATGCGGAGGGCGAATCTCTCGACCGGCCGTCCAGCCGCAGAGCCTATTTTCTCGTGGGAATGAGAAACTCCTCGACCGTCAGTCCGCTGGTGCGACGAGGCGGTGAGGTAAACGGTGAGACGGCGACCGCCGCCTGGTCGCGGACCTTTGCCCTGGCGGAAAACCACGACCTCACGGTCTACGGTGCCGCCTACCTTGAGCTCGCTCTGCGCAAGGGTCTTCCTCTGGCGTCTGCGATTGCCGGTTGTCACTGCCGGTTCTGCCCTGACAAAAACAGCGGCAGCCGTGCGGCATCAGATCCTGATTTTTGCCAAAATCACCGGCCCTCGCGCGCCACCTCCTTTTGACTAGCGGCGAGGCAAATTCCTTAACGGAGCCTGCCGGGCAGAACGCACATACAGAATACGCAAAGCGTCGCCGCGAATGGTGTAGGTTATGTGGTATTTGAACCGTGGCAGGAAACCGCAGCGAATGCCGGGCGCAATTTCCGGACAGGACAAGGGGAACCGGCGGGTGCGGCTCTCCCAAACCTCATATTCACGCAAGAACTCCCGGCCCAACCCGGCTTCATCCTGCAAATAGCGGGCCGCCGCGATCAACTCAGCCTCCGCCAGCCGATTGAAACCCGCCTTCATCGCAGGCCCGCCCGGGCCCGCTTGATCACGGTGGCCGAGGACGTGCCCTCGTCACCATCGATATCCATCTGCAACGCCCGCAACGCGCTCACCGTGGCCAGCTCAATCTGCTGCAGCCGGCCCCGGATCTCCGCATCCGCCAGCTTGCGCCCGGCCGCCCGATGACCACGGGACGAAGCGGGCTTGGATGCGACAGCGGCAGGCATGACTCACAGATAGTTGCCCCCTTTCTGAAAGCAAGTGCGGCTTCGGATCAGTGATGCCGCAGGGACAGACGGAAGTGCCCAGGGCTTACGCCTTCACGATCTGCGTCGCGGAGATCTGCAGGGTCGCGTTGAGCGAGCCGGCGGCGGCGCGGTCGGTCTGCAGGCCGACCGACTCGAGGTTCAGGTAGGGTGCCTGCTTCGTCAGCTCGTCGTAGAATTTCAACAGCGCCGGGAGATTGGCGCGGCGGAAGGTGACCTTGATCGTGTGGTAGGCGAACTGCGGCGTGCGCTGCGACACCGGCGAGTCGATGTTGGGCGACAGGCCCGCGCCGCTGGCGAGCGACGTGACCGTGGCGACCAGCTTCGTGGCGTCGAGAGTGCGCGCGGGATCCAGGTTGCGGACGGCCGAAGTGGACGACGCCTCGATCTCCTGCCGGCGGTCGATCCAAAGCTGCTGCGTGCCGAGTTCGGTCTGCGTGGAGCGCCAGCCGGTCCAGCCGGTGCGCAGGCGGCCGGCGGCGCTGGTCAGCCAGATCAGCGCGCCGAGGACGATGAAAAAGGTCACGAGCAGCTGCTCGCGACGGTTGCGGGATTGGAACCAGTTTCTCAATGGCCACCTCCGTTGCCGGCCTCGGCGTCGGGCTTGAAGGCGACCGACAGCGCGAAGGTCGTCACACCGTCGCGGGCGCGGAGGTCGCGGATCTCGACTTTTTCCAATGTCTCCAGCGCCCGCAGGGCCGTCTCGTAGGTGCCGACGTCGTCGGCGTTGCCGGTCGTGCCCTCGATCTCGAGCGCGTTGCGTCCGCTCGTGCTGGTGCGGGTGAAGACGATGGAGCCGGGCCGCGGGGCGTTGATGGCCGCGAGCATTTCGAAGAAGCGGAGCCGGCGATGCGTCAGTTCGTCGATGCGGCTGGTGAGTCCGTGGGCGGTCTCGAGCTTCGCCACCCCGGGGGCCTGCGCCGCGATGCGCGTGTGCAGCGCGCGGTCCACCAGGCCGAAGGTCAGGGCGCCGAGGTCGAGCAACAGGGCGAGCCCGGCCGCCGCCCCGCCCGCGAGCAGGACTTTCCAGATGAGTTCGCCGCGCTGCCGGTCGCGCCGGCGCTTGTCGAGGAAGACGCGGTCGCGGACGTCGAGCGCATCCTGGTCGGCATGCGCCACCGTGGTGGCGGCGATGACCGCGCCCGCGGCGTCGGCCAGTTCGAAGACGAGCTTGTCGCCCTCCTGTCGGGCGCGCGGGATGCCGGCGAGGTATTTGACCGGCGCGTCGGGCAGTTTTGCCTTGGCCGCCAGCTCGGCGGCAAACTTCTCGCGGATCTCCGCGGTGGGCGCCGCGCCGTAATCGCGCGAATGCACGGCGACCGGCCAGGGCGCGCCGGCGGTCCAGGCCGCGCCGCTCAGGCGGGTTTCCCCGACTTGCACGAGCAGGGCGGAGCCGCCGGACTTCGGTCCGATGAGCGCGAGCAGATCCGGCACGGCCAGGTCGGCCCGCTCCCACGCGGCGGTTTCCTCCGGCGTGAAACGGCGGCGGTGGGCGGCGTAGACCAGCGCCGACGCCCGGTCCGGCGCGACGCAGCAGCCCCAGTAGAGCTGGCCGGGGGGAAACGGTGCGAGGCCCTCGAGCGCAAGTTCCGCCTGCCCGAGCGCCGGCAGGTCGGGCGCCAGCGGCACGAAGCGCATGAAAAACCGGTCGGACGGGACGAACTGCGCCGCGACGGTGGAGCGAAGGGTGAGATTAGGCAGCAGGCGCATCGGGCGGGGGCGTTGGGTCGGGAAGACTGTTCTCAGAAATTTCCAATACTGTAAATGGATACCTCAATGAATTCGCGGCGGCGGCCTGGGGCTGGGCATTGGCCTGCGGGGCCGGGGGGGCGGCCTGTTGCCGGGCCGACGGGGCCGTGCCGCCGGGGTTGGCGGCCAGCGAGGCCGGGAGCGAGGCCTGCCCGGCCCAGGTGACGAGGGCGGAAAGCTTCATCTGCGCCGCGCCCTGGCGGGCGGTGACGATGATGCGCAGACACTGGATCTGGGCGCCGAGATTGCGGCCGGCGGCGTTGCCCACCTGCCGCCGGGCCTCCTGCAGGGAACGGATGTAGGGGCGGCTCTTGGTCGCGCTCAACGGGGAGGACAGGTATTTCTGCAGCGAGGCCGTCTGCGATTCATCCCAACCGGTGGCGGCCAGCACCGCCGGCGGGGCGGAGTTGAGGTTGGTCGCGTTGAACTGGTAGAGCGACACGGCGTTTTTGAAGGCATCGAACAGCGGCGTGGGGCGGCCGTCGGTGTCATAGAAGAATTCCTTCGCCACGGCGATGCCCGCGATCTCGTCGAACGAGCGCAGCGACCGCTGCGGCGGCTGGGCGGGCGGATCGCCGCGCTCATAGGCGGCCGCGCTGGTCGCGGTCTCCGCCGCAATGTAACCCGTGCGCATCCACACGAACATCGCGTCGGCGACGCGCGCGGCGTCCGGGACGGACAGGCCGAGCTGGACGAGCAGGTTGTTCAAGGTGTCGAAATTGATGCGCGGCAAGGAGAGCTTGGCGCTCTCGTCCTCGAAGGCGACCTCGACGCTCACGCCCTCCCGCGGCGCGTAGCCGGCGTAGGCGAGCGGATCCTCCCAGCCCTGCGCGGGCGAGTAGAGCCCGCCGTCCACGGTGCGGAAGTCCATCAGCACCGCGAGGGTGGTCTCCATCGCGCTGTGGGCATCGGCCCGCAGACGGTCGCGATCCGCCACGCGCATGGCGATGAGCAGGTCGGTGCTGCTGGTCTCGATCAGGCGCGTGAGCAGCAGCGCGGCGAAGAGCAGCGTGACAAGCACGACGACGATGACGGAGCCGGAGGCAAATCGCGGGAAGACTTCCCTGTCCGTCATCCTGAGCGCAGCGAAGGATCCATGCGTTCGATGGTGACGCCACGACCGATGCCGTGGATTCTTCGCTCCGCTCAGAATGACAGGATCTGTATGCTGGTTCATGTTCAGCATCCTCAGTGTAAGGCGCGGGGGGATTTTGGAAGAAAAACGGCGGGTTTGAGAATGTCGGGGCTTTTGAAACTGTAAAAGAACGGGGGGCGAACATGATTGCAAGGCTGCGGCGGGGGGCTTGCAGGGGCTTATCGGGCGGGCTTCAGGGCCATAACCCAGAGGCGACCGGGGAGGCGGTGCCAGGCGGACCGAGAGCAAATGTCGGGGAGGAGCTGGTTGAGTAGCTTCCGGCGCTTGCTGCAGGCGGAACAGCCGGCCAGGGGGAGCGTCACCAGCCGGGCTGTGACAAAGAGGGCGACCAGCCAGGCCAGGGCGGGGTCGGAGGGGGGGCGGGCGCGACGGACCGGGCGGCCGGAGCGGATGAGGGCGGGGGTGGGCAACACTCGGGCATCGATCCAGCGGGCGATGGGCTTGGCCCAGGTCTCGACCCAGTCGCCGAGGCCGTGCCGGGAGGGGAAAGCAAGCGGCCGGGGAGACTTACCGGTCCGCTGAATGTGCCGACCTGAGATGCGCTTAATCCTCATGCGAATAGCGCCAACGTGGCAGGGCACGCGGGATCGAGGCGCAATTGCCCTGGGAGATAAGCATAAAGGGCGGTCGTCGGAATCCAGTCGGTTGTCTCCGACTCCGCAGCGGCAGTGAACTCGACCTCCAAGTCATACACCGCTAACCACTCGCCGCCGACGTATTTTTGGTAGTGAAAGGTGAGCAGGTAGTCGGCATCGACCGTCAATCCCGTTAGGTTGGCCCGTGGCTGGGTTATCAGATAGCTGAAATCCCCTGTCCCGAGATCTGGCGAAGAAGTGTCCATGCCGCAGTCCACATCCTCGGTCCATGGCCGGGCGGGATCTTCGGCGAAGGCATCGAGCAAAGGCTCAAGTGCCGCCTCGGGAGTTTCTACAATCGGGCCTGGGGCATAGCCTCCCGTGCCGCCGCCGTTGGCGGGTTCATGGACCGAGCTAAAGAAAACGACGGCTCCGGTGGGTGCCTGACTGCATGCGCCCGCATCTATATCGTTTTCTTTTGCGGCATTGCCAAAAATCTCGGGCTCAAAGGGCGCAATAAACTCGGGGACGGTGCCCCGATCTACGCTGCCGCTAAAATGCCACTGCCCGGAGGAATAGGTCCAGTTGATGGACACATCGACAGTCCAAAAACTCCATGGAACGGTGCCGCTGAAATTATATCCTCCTTGCGGCAGGCAGCCGCTGTTGTCGTGATAGCCTCCATCTTCAGGGTCTGGCGGGCCGATTGTATCGGTGGCGTTTTTTTTTCGACATGTAATATCGGAGATGCAACTCGCGCACCCGCAGGGGTTGTAGCTGGTGGTGCAGGGGCAGCCGCATTTCTTGATGACGAACATGGTCAGCTGATCCGGGTGCCGACGGCGCGGAAGACAGCAGGCACATCATCGACGCAGCCGACTATGTCCACCGTCGAGAACATGCCGGGGGGCTGCGGGGGGAGGGCTTTGTCGTCGCTGGGGGTGGGCGTGGGGGGATCGACCTCGCCTTCGGCGGGGGGGGCGACGGGGACGGTGGGGAATTCGTCGCTGGGATCCTCGACGTCGATGCCTTCGGTGCCGTTGTGCTGCTTGGCGGAAAAGTCGCTGGCGGGCTTGCGCTCGCGGAAGGGGGTCATGATGGCGACGAAGTCTTGCGGGCCGAGGTGCTCGGGGGGGCCGAACTCGGCGTCGGTGGTGCCGGCGAGGAGATCCTCGGTGACGGCTTGCACGGTGGCGTTCATCGTGGCCCAGGCGGTGGCGCCGTTGGCGAGGTTGAGCACGAGGCCGGGGCGGAGCGCGCCGGTGCAATCGCGCTGCTTGAGGCGGATGCTGCCCTGCCATTGGAGCGTGCCGCGGGCGGCGTAGAAGGCGGCGGCGAGGCCGGCGGGCACGGTCTCGGCCTGGGCGGTGCCTTGGTTGGCGAGCTCGATGGTGGCGGCGACCACGCCTTCGCCGGTGATGGCGCCGGCGGTGTCGCGGGTCTCGCGGGTCCAGGTCTTGCCGTCGGCATCCTCGGCGGTGGTGATGTAGGTGAAGAGCACGCCGCGGATGAGGAGATCATTGCGCGGGCCGATGTTGGAGAGGACTTCGACGAGGTTCTTGTCGGCGAGGTCGAGCGTGAGGGTGGAGAGGGCGGCGCGGCGCTGGAGGCGCATGAGGCAGCTGCCGGTGGAGTAGTCGCACCAGCCGACGCAGTCGGGGCTGAGGGCGATCATGCGGCGGATGGCATCGGCGCAGGTGATGTCGCGGGCCTCCTGGAGATACGGGGTGACGAGGGTGGCGAGGGCGGCGCCGAGGCTGAGGCCGCTGCCGTGGCCGGCGGCATAGCTGACGATGTCGGTGATCTGGTAGTTGGTGGTGATCTTGCGGCCCCAGCTGTCCTGGCCGAGCACGACTTTGGTGGAGTAGGAGCCGAGGAAGGTGGTGAAATCCTCGCTCTTCTTTACATAGGGCTGCTGGTAGATGATGCGCTGCAGCTTCCACCAGGCGGATGACGCGACGTAGGTGCGGCGCTCCTCGCCGGCGCGGCCGGTGGCGGGGAGCGTGGTGATGGTGCCGACGAAGATGCAGGTGCCGTCGCGGTAGATGCGGATCGTGTCGCCGTAGGCGTAGATCGGGGCGGCGTAGAGATCGGGGGTGGCGACGGTGAGGGTGAGCGTCTCCACATCGAGGTTGTAGCGGTTGATGACGGCCGCGATGATGTTGGGCGTGAGGAGGGGGGTGGAGGCGCCGCCGTTGTGGGAGATGTAGAAGGTGCTCATGGACGGTCGACGGTGGACGGTCGACGGTGGATCAACCGCCGCCGCCTTCGCGGGAGTTCTTCATCTGCTTTTTCAGCGTATCGGCGGCTTTGCGCTCGGCGGCGATGCTGTCGCCGATGCCTTTGTAGAGCACGGCGCGCTCGGTATTCAGCTTGGTCATCTCGGCGGCAATCTTGTTGGCTTCGCCGTTGTCGGAAGTCCCCTTGAGCTTCCCGGCCAGTTCGTCGTAACGGCTGCCGACCTCACCGGCGCGGGTGCGGGCGCCGGCGGCGTCGAACTTCGGCGCGGCATTCGCGGCCGCGGCCGGCGCTGATGGACGTGATGGACTGGAGGGCTTGGCGGATTCAACGGCGAGGGTCTGCGAGCGGATCGGTGCGATCTCCTTGACGAGCGAGGCGCGCTCGCGTTGTTCCTCCGCGGCTTTGGCCAGGGGATCGAGCTTGGCGGCGGCTGTCTGCTCGAAAGCTTTTGCCTCCTCCACGCCTTTACCTAGCGCTCGCGCACGGGCCTGCGCCTGCAGGGTCTCTGGCGAGGCGCCGGTCTTTTCCATAAGGTTGGCGGCGGTCTGTTTGGCTGCGTCGAACTTGGCCTGCCGCTCGCGGGTGTTGGCCGCAGCGCTATCGGCCTCGGCCTTCGCACCCTGGAAAGCCTTGTTTGCCGCTTCTTCCCGGAGCTTGGCATTGAGCACATCGCTCTCGTTGGCGGCGCCGGAAAAACTCGCCTCGACGGCTGATTTCTCTTCCGGGGTGCTGGCCTGAGCGAGCGCGAGCTCTTTTCTGGCGGCGGTGATCGCCTTGGCGCGGGCTTCGGCCTTGTCCATGGCGGTGATCAGCTCGGCATAATCGGTGGTGAGTGTGTCGATGCGGCGGCTCTGCGATTCGATGCCGGCATTGACTGAGGCGGTAACCTCGGCGACAGCGCTCTGATAGGTCTTGCTGGCTGCGATGGAGGCATCCCACATCTTCTTCATGTCGGCCTCATTGTCGGCGGCGATCTTTCTGAGCGCGACCAAAGCGGCGCCGGCGGCGGCGACAGCGCCAAGAAAAACCGCGCCACCGATCGAGATACTGAGCGACTTGAAAACCGTGATGGCACCACGGGCCGCTTGGGTGATGCCCATCAAACCGCCTTGGCTCAGGCCCTGCATCACCTGATTGGCCCCGGTGCCGGCTTGCTGGAGGTGGCGGAGCTCGCCGCCGAGGGCCTTGGTGGAGGCGGCCGCAGTGTCGCCGGCCTTGGCGCCGGTGAGGTAGTGCAGGGCGAGCTTGGCTTGATCCTGCTGGGCTTCGTTGGCGGCGTCGCCGCTCTCGGTGGTGGCCTTGGCTGTCTTGGTGAGGGCGGTGGCGATGGAATCGGCCGAGGTCTCCAGGGGCTTGCCGGCGGCGGCGGCTTGCTGCATCGAGGCGGCCAGGCTCTTGATGTCAGCCTCCGTCGTGGTGATGCCGCGGGAGTCGGCGATCGTCTTGATCAGGATTTCGAGGCTGAGCTGGTTGGCCATGGTTCAGTTGCCGGTGGACGGTGAACGGTGGACAGTGGCCGACTGCACATAGTCGAACTGCGGAACAGTGGGACGCGTGGCGCACCCGGCGGCCGAGAGAACGAGAACGATTAGGAGAATGAGAACGAGTTTGTTCACCAGAGGAGGAAGGTGGCGCTGTTGCGCTCGATCTCGGTGAGGTCGAGGGCGCGGCATTGCTGGGGCTCGTAGGGCTCGATGCCGCGCTCGGTGCGGACGACGTTGATCATGTGGCAGCGGGCGGCGTCGCCGGCGACGTTGTAGATGAGCACGCCGACCGCGACATCCGTGGCCGTGGCGCGGCCGACCACCCAGGCGGCGTAGTGCATGACCGCGGCAATGACCTTGAAGAAGAGGCTGAACTTGTCGCAGTCGAAGAAAGCCTTCCAGGTGGCGATTCCGAGGCCGGCAAGCGTGGCGCGGGCGAAGCTGCCCCACTTGGTCAGGGAGTCGTGCGTGGGGATGTTGTAGCCGGCGCCGAGGCAGAGCACGTAGGCGCGGCAAAACATCGCCAGGGATTCCTGGCGGAGTTGGGCGGCGGTCACCGTTGCCGGCTGCTGCCGGCCCGGTGTTTGTCCGCAGTTCTCGACGCGCTCGTGTCCTTCGGCACGAGCCGATCGCGTCGAAACAGCGGCAAATGTGAGGGGGGAGGGCATCGGAGGCGGGCGTCGTCAAGCGACGCCCCTACGGGATGAGCTTGGCGAGTTCGGCGTCGAGGGCGGCGCGCTGGGACTGGAGGGCTTCGCGTTTGCGCTGGGCCTCGCTCTTGCGGGCGGCGCGGAGCGCGGCTTTGTGCTCGGCGGGGAGCGCGGTGGCTTCGACGATGTCGAGCAGGGGCACGAGGGCGGCGAGGCGGGCCTCGGCGGCGGTCTTCGCTTCGCTCAGGGCCGTGATCTCGGATTTGAGATTCGAGATTTCAGAGTCCTTGGCTTGGGTGGCGGCTTGGAGCGTGGCCTGTAGGCGCTGGATCTCGGCCTGGGCAGCGAGCTCGCGGGCTTCGAGGGCGTCGAGGATGGCGTTGCGCTTGGCGGGGTGCTGCACGATCGCGGTGGCGAGGTCGCCGGCGGATTGGCCGTCGAGCTTGATCTGCGTCAGGGAGTCGATCTGGACCTGACCAAGGCAGTTAAACGCGGAGAACGCGAAGAGCGCGGAGAGAATGAGGAGGCGGGTTTTCATGGGAGGATGGAGTTGAAAAATGCGTTGAGCGCTGCCCTTCGACAGGCTCAGGGTGCTGGTAGATACTCTACCAGCAGACTTCTTTGAATGATGTCGTCGGTGGAGACGGCTTCGCCGGTGAGCTTGAAGGTGACGGAGCCGCTGAGCGTCTCGGCCGCGGTGGTGAAGTTGGCGGTGCTGGCGAGCGTCGAGTTGGAGCTGTTGACGCGGGCCTCGATGTTCTGGGTGGCCGCGCCGGTGCGCGTGACGATGACCTCGATCCAGATCGTGCCGCCATTGAGCAGGAGAGCCGTCGTGTCGTAGCAGGTGGTGGCGCCGTAGAGTGCGATCACCTCCTTGCTGTTGACGTTGCCGGCGAGGGAGACGAGGGCGGTGATGCGCAGGCGGTCACCGGTGGTCGCGAGGGTGTTGGCGGCGATGGCCTGGGTGATGAGGTCGTCGACGCCGGTGGTGATGTTGCCGGCGGCGGTGGTGGATTGGTAGAGGGGGCCGGCGAGGTTGGCGTAGGCGGTGCTGCTGCCGCCGGTGGTCTTCACCACGTTGGCGCTGACCTGGCCGTCGACGCCGAGGCCGGCGCCAGCCGCTGACAAGATAAAAGCGCCGGTGGCCTTGCTGGTTGAGGCATCAGGGGCCACTGAGCTTATGTTACCTGCAGCGCCGATGCTGAGCGAGCCAGACGGTGCGGTATTGCTGATCGAAAATGGGGTGCGCAGGACGGTATTTGCTGGATCATTGAGCGCTTGAATTACGAAGATCCCGCCCGACGAATTGCTATTCCCAAACCTCATATATTGTGAGTTCGTTGGATTTGATCGGGTGACGACATTGAAGTAGCTCTCTTGCTTGCCGTTCGCGGTGAAATAGGCGCCGCCGTTGGCGCCGGTATGGTCTCCATAAACACTGAGAAAGATTCTGCCGTTGCTATCTACGCTGGACAGCAGGTAGCTCCCCTGTGCACTAGAAGACGCCTGAAATAAGTTGCCAACTGAGGCTGTCGAAAGAATCAAGGTGGCAAAGGTAGGTGTGCCCGTAGTGCGCAGATCCTGCACCGTATCGAGCGTGGTGGTGGTGATCGCGATGCTGTTGCCGGGGGCCAGCCAGGTGGCCGCGCCGGCGGAATCATCCCAAAACAAAATGCGGTCGGCGGCGGGATCGGTGAGGCTGGCGCCGGTGCCCCCATCGGCGAGCGAGACATCGGTGCCGCCCGGCGCATAGTAATCAGTGCCGGCGCTGGCGATGCTGGGGACGCCGGTCGACGTCGTGTTCTTGAGCAGACCGGTGGCAAGACCGGCGAGGTTGGTGCCGTTGATGGCGACGACCGTGGTGGCGTTGCCGGTGCTGGTGACGTCGCCGGTGAGGTTGGCGTTGGTGGTCACGGTGCCGGCGGTAAGGCTGGCGGCCGTGCCGCTGATGTTGGTGCCGACGAGGGCGGAGGGCGTGCCGGCATCGCCGTTGAAAAGCACGGGCGCGCCGGCGCTGCCGGTGTTGACGGCGAGGGCGGTTGCAATGCCAGTGCCGAGGCCGGAGATGCCTGATGCAACGGGCAGGCCGGTGGCGTTGGTGAGGGTGCCACTGCTCGGCGTGCCGAGGGCGCCGCCGCTGTAGAGGAGTGTGGAGCTGGCGTCGGGGAGCGTGAAGATCTTGGTGCTCGTGGTCGGGCCGGTGAACTGCACGAAGTCGCTGCCGGCGGCGAGCGCGGCGAGCGCGGCGTCGTAGGCTTGGATGTTGGTCCCGATGGCGAGGCCGAGGTTGGTGCGGGCGGCGGCGTAGTCGGCGGAGCCGAGCAGGCTCTGGATGTTGGCGCTGGGGGTGATGCCGGCATAGGTGGTGAGGTCGGCGTCGTAGGCCTGCACGTCGGTGCCGATCTCCAGGTTAACGTAGGCTTTGAGCGCGGCTTCGTCGGCCAGGGCGAGAAGGGCGCGGCCGAAGCTGGTAGTGGTGAGGGCCGCGATGCTGGTAAGGTCGCTGTCGAGGGGCTGGTAGCCGGCGGCGAGTGCGGCCGTGGTGGCGAGGGTGTAGGTGGTGCCGCCGGAGCGGTATTTGAGGGTGTCGGCGGTGGTGGACGACAGCCAGAGGTCGCCGGCGGCGGGGCTGGCGGGATCGCTGATCGCGGCGAGGTTGAGGCGATCGGTGATCTGCTGCTGGGAGGTGGAGACGGGGATAACCGCAAGGCAGGTGCCCACGAAACACACGAATGACACGAAAAGAAAAAGATGCTTTTGGATTTTCACAGGAGGGAACGGAGTTAGAGGGAGGCGAGCACCAGAAGGCTGTAGCCGGTGGCCGGGATCTTCTGCGTGAACTCGAAGGTGACACCTTCAGCCGTGCGCGTGGAGTTGATGGGCTTGGCGTCAATGGCTACACCGGCGTCGGTTGAGGCAGGGCCGGTGATCTCGCCCCGAACAAACTTCGGGGTGGTGGCAAACGGTGTGGTGAAGACGACGGCCTTGGCTTCATCGTTGATGGCGAGCGCGTATTCGTAGGTTTTCAAGGTATCGGTTTCCTCAAGGCTGCCGGGGACATCGTCGGACTCAAAGCGTCCGCCGGTGAAGGTGTATTCAACGATGATGCTGACACCGATCTGCTGGACGATGCGGGCCGAGCACACGGCGTCGGCCATGGTATAGGCGACGCCGGCGGTGTCGTCGGCCCAGGTGAGATCATCCTGCACGGGCAGCGTGTCCTCATGCGAGAGAGCGAAGGCCTTGGCCGCGGCGATGGTGCTGAAGAAGCGCTGCACCGTGACGGAATACTCCCGCGGGCCGCGGCCCTTGCCGTAGACCGTGGAGTAATCGGCTCGGAATGGTAACCAGGCATCAATAAACGTCTCGCCCTGGTAGCGGGCGCCGACGGGCACGCGGCCGACGGCCAACGAATCGCTGGCGAGGATCGAGCTGCCGTATTGGAGGTATTGCATGGCAGGTCAGCCGGCGAGCCGCACCGTTCCCCACTGCTGTGGGGCCGGTGTAAGTCCGGGCCGGTCGCCCGGCTTATATTGGAGGTATTGTGACACAAGTTGTGATCAGTTTTTAAACGCGGAGGACGCAGAGGACGCGGAGAGAACCGGCTTACGGGGCGGCGGTGGCGAAACGAAACAGGTCGCCGTCGTCGTTCTGGCTGCCGACGATTTCCAGCTGGCCGGCGAGCGGGCCGGTGGTCTGGAAGGTCTGCGGGAGCTGGCGGGGCGCGCCGTTGTAGAGGGTGCAGTGCACGCCGGTGCCGGAGACAACGAGGTCGCCGCGGACCTTGCTCTTGCCGCGGGCGATCGTGCCGCCCTGCATGCCGAGGAGATCGAGCAGCTGCGCGTGGCTGAAGCCCTCGGGGGAGAGCTGCGCGGAGATCCCGCGGCCGGCCACCTGCAGGCCGAGCGTGCCGATCTCGTCGTTGGTGATGGGGGTCGTGGAGAGCGTGGGCGTGATCGTGACGGGGCCGCGGCTCTTGAAGCTGGCAAAGGGGGCCGCGCCGAAGACGCAGGCGCAGGCCTGCGTGGGGATGTCGGCCGGATCGGGCAGCGTGTCGGAGAGGGCGACCTTCTCGATCGTGTAGAGGCTGTTGGCATCGGCCAGGGCGGCGCCTTCCTTGCGGAAGCAGCCGAAGGCCACCTGGCCGAGCATGGTGGCGATGGCGCTCATGATCGCGGGCGGCGGCACGACCACAGCCGCGTTGTGGAAGGTGATGCGGCGGTTGACCGTGATGGCGTCGATCACGAGCGGCTCCTGCTCGATGAGGAAGATGTCGCCCGTGCCGTCGTCGGAGAAGTTGATGAGGCTGGCGCCGGCATCGGCCACGGCGTGGGCCTGCGTGGTGTAGAACTTGCCGGTGGCGCTGAGGTAGATGAGGCCGGCGAGGCTGCCGGCGCTCACGGCCGGCATGGTGGCGTCGGGGGCGGCGATCATGCGCATGGGGCAGCCGGTGCGCGGCGTGGCGCGGCCGATGTAGGTGACGACATCGGTGCCGGAATCGATGGCGGTGATGTCGTAGCGCGGAGTGATGATCTCGCCCTTGCGCAGGGCGGCGGTGCGGTAGAGGGCGGCGATCTGCGCGGCCGTCCACTTGCCGATGGGGGTGCCGGTGAGGGCGACGGTGTTGTCCAGGCCGAGCTGCACGAGCGCATCGTGGATGTCGGACTCGATGGGGAAGAGGTCGGCGATGGGCGTGAGGTTGAGGCCGCCGCGGAAATGGAAGTCCTGGCCGAGGTGGGTGACGTTGGCCGGGCCGTCGAGGAGGGAAGCGAGGTTCATGGGATGTGCGGGAGTTTAGTTTCGGAGTTTAAACGCGGAGAGCGCAGAGAGCGCGGATCAGGAAAATTCAGCTTCGGCGACGCTGCTGGGTTGGAGGCCGGATTTCTCGGCGGCGGCTTTCAGCGTGCCGGCGACGGCGGCGAAGGGCGCGGCGTAGAGCGTGGCCTCGGCATTCGTGCTGCAGGGATAGCTGCCGTCGGTCGTGTAATAGATCGCGGCGCCGGAAGTGGCGCAGGTGAGCGTGATCGAGGCGCCGGCGGCGCCTTCATCGGGATCGATGAGCGGAGTGCCGACGCGGACATCGGCATCTTCCTGGTCGAGGCGCTCGAAGGTGACGACGCGGGAGCGGCGGCTGGGATCGGACTGCGGCGCGGGGCTGGTGCTCTTCCAGACCAGCACACCGCGGCCGAGGGAGCGGCGATGCAGGAGCTGGCGGATGCGGCGGGTGAGCTGGAACACGCTCTTTCCGGTGCCATCGGCGCCGTTGTTGAAGAGCTGAGTCTCGAAGACCTGCACGCCGAACTGGATCCGGAGCTCCGGGCTGGGTGTATCGGGATTGGTGGGCGTCTCCTCGGGCTCGAGGACGAGCGCATAGGCGCCCATCTTGCCGGCCTTGGTGTTGAGCGTGCCGAGGCCTTTATCGATCTCGCTCTCGATGTCGCCCTTGTCTTCGAGATCGACGGTGACAGTCGCGAAGAGTGCATCGAGATCGAGCACGGTCTTGATGTCGGCCTGTTCCTGTTCGGTGCGGTCCATGGTCAGTTTTGGTCCAGTGTTCTGCCGCGCGTGGGGGTCGAGCGCTGCCAGGTGCGCTCGGCCAGGCTGAGGATGGCGCGGGAGGCGGCGCGGGTGACGATGGCGGGCTCGGGCAGGACCGTGGGATCCTTCTGCACCGTGATTTCCTTCTTCAGCCAGAAGAGGACTTCGCCGCCCTGCACGCCACGGCTGCCGACCGTGACGGCGCCGGTGTTTTTGTTGCGCTTGACGGAGAGCTGGGTGCGCACGGTCTTGGCCAGGGCGTAGGGACCGTTGCGGCCCCAGAGGATGATGAGGCTGTCGAAGTCGGCGGCGGTGCGGCCCTTCGCCTCGTCGCGGGCGGGGATGGTGAGGTATTTGGTGGGCCGGCCCGTGGCGCGGGAGATGCCCTTGCCGGCCTTCACCGTGCCGCCGAAGAAGTGCAGCGCGATGCCGACATGCGCGATGGAGATGAGCACGCCACCGGGCACGACCTGGTAGCCAGTAGCCTTGGCGGCCTTGCCGTAGTAGTGGGAGTTCGGCGAGTGGGATTTTTCGCGGGCGATGAAGTGCTGCTGATAGACCGTGGCCGCGGCCTCGCCGACGACCTCGTTGACGACGGCGGGATCGAGAGTGGCCGCGAGGGCGCGGACGCCTTCGCTGGCGTGGTCCTGGAAGCGGAGATCGATGGAGGCGCTCATCGCGGACAATCCTTTTTAAACGCGGAGGACGCGGAGGGCGCGGAGAACAGACGACAGAGGCAAGAGGGCAGGCCCGAGAATGAGAAAGAGAACGAGGAACGAGAAAGATTCATCAGTTCATTCCTCCGATATATTTGAGGACGCCGTCGACGATCTGGGCCTGGATGCCTTTGTTGCGGAGATCCTCGATGATGGCGGCTTGCAAGTCCTCGGCAGTGATCTTGCCGGGGGTCTGCAGGCCGTCGTTCATCGCGAGGTTGGCGGGGGCGACCTGCTCGTCGCGGCCGATGATGCCGAGGCGCATGGCCTCGTCGCGATCGATGGCGATGCGGTCCATGCCGGAGTTGAAGGCAAAGGGCGCATAGGGGTTGTCGAGGCCGTCGTCGAAAAGCTCGGTGCTGCCGAGCATTTGCCAGACCTCGGCGTCTTTGCGCGCGATCATGCGGCCGTCAAAAAATTCCCCTCCGGCCTTGGTCCAGCGCGCGGGCCAGTTGCGCTGCTTTTCGAGATCGGCCGGGCCGAAGAAGCGGACGAGTTCCCAGGCGGGATACTGGTCGCGCACCGCGGGAGTGTCGCCCTGGAGGGTGCGGCCGATGGACTGCATCATCTGCACGTTGGTATCGAGCTGGAGGTTGATGCGCTTCTCGTCGCTGAAATCGGTGAGCGTGCCCTCCTCGCCTTCCGCGGGGCGATAGCCGAGGGAGTTGACCAGGTCGCGCAGGATGCCGCGCTGCTTGGCGCGATCGGTGGTGCCGGTGAGGATGGCCTGCACGCTGTCGTTGAGCTGCTGCAGGTGGCCGGCGTGGGTGCCGCCGGCGGTTAAGACGGAGCGGCGGCGCAGCTCGGGATCGATCTCGCGGAGGAGCGTGGTGCGGAGATCCGTGGGCAGCAGCGTGCGGGCGGCCTGCGAATCGAGGGCCTCTTTGAAGGGAACTGGAGCGCGGAAGTTCATTTCAGAGGTGCACCCATTCGACGCGGCCCATGCGGGCCTTGCTCAGGGTGATCGATGCACGGGTAAATATTTCCAAAGAGTGCATCGATCAGAGGCCGGAGAGCTTGTCGCGGCCGTAGCGCTTGGTGGTGGTGGAGACGTTCTCGATCGCGGCGCCGCCGGCCTGCTCGTCGCCAGGGGCGGCGGTGGTCGGCGGCACGATCGCCACATCGCAACGGGCGACATCGCGCAGGAAGGCGATGGCGTTGGCATTGGCGTCGCTGCGCTCGGCGGTGAGCACCACGCGGCCGGGGATGCGTTTGCAGATCCGGTAGATCGCGATGTCGATGGCGGCGGACTCGCACTCATCGGGGATGGTGCCGGCCTCGCCCAGGACGTTCTTCGCGCAGGCGGCGACGCGAGCGCGGACCTCGGTCGTGACCTGGTCGAGGATTTCCTGCACGACGCCAGTCTGGCCGGCGACGAGCGCGGCCGTCTTGACGGCGGTCAGCTCCGGGCCGGTGAGGCCGGAGGCGAGATCGGATTCGACGAGGGTGATGTAGCTCATCAGAGGACGGAGGTCAAAGGACAGAAGTCAGTTTCATGTGCCGGAGGTTTCTAAAAAGCCCCGGCCGGCGGGTGGCCGGGGCTCGAAGAAAACACCTGGGCTCGATTAGCTGGCGGTGATCGTGCGGGTGACGATGCCGAGGCCGGTGGCGACGATGTTGGAATACATCTCGACCGAGACATCGGTGAACTTCTCGTGCTCGACCACGTAGACGCCGTAACGGAGGCCGTTGCGGGACTTCGAGGTGAAGCGCTTGACCGCGCTCGGGTCGTCCTTGCTGATGCCCGGATAGGCGCTGTAGGCGTAGACCGTCGAGGGCACGATCAGGCCCTTCGCCGTGGCGGTGGACTGGTAGCGGGCCTTCACGACCTCGACCTGGTCGACCATGAAGTAGCGGGCCAGCTCTTCCATGGTCTTGTCGGCGCGGTTGGTGGGCTGCACGCGCGCCGGATCCTCGTAGGCGTCGAGGCGCAGATCCCAGGCGGCTTCGCCGTAGATCACGACGTTGGGGCGCACACCCGTGATGTCGGCGCTGGCCTTGAGGGCGGCGCGCACCAGACCGTCGGGGTTGGTGGTGGCGGAGAAGATCGCGCCGGCCGTGGTGTCGTTGGCCTCGAGGAGCGTGATGCCGCGGCGCAGATCGTTGCGCGCCAGGCGGGACTGGAGGCGCTCGATCGCCACCGCGATCTCGACCTGCACATCGTCACACTGGTCGTGGTCGATGCGGACGGTGAGGCCCTTGTTCTTGGTGCTCTCGTTGGCCGTGGTGCCGGAGTATTCGACCCGCTTGAACGAGTCGCCGATGGCGCGGATGTCATCGACCTCGGAGAGGAAAGCCTGGGCGTTGGTGGCCTTCTTGAACTCGAAACGCCGGGCGACCGGGATTTCGGGGAAGAGGCGCTGCAAGACCTCGTCGACCTTCTCGGGATCCTTCCAGCCGACGGTGAGGCCGGTGAGGGGCTCGGAATAGTGGGCGGAAGTGAAGCGCGACTCGTTGGCGGCGCAGATGACGCCGTGAGGGTTGCGGCCCTCGCCTTGATCCTCGGCCAGGGGCGCGAGGCCCATGAACATGCTGGCGGCCAGCATGGCGGCCTTGGTGACGCGGCCGCCGCGCGCGAGCGCGACATCGCCGTTGGAGAGATGAATGGATTTCATTTTGATAAGAGCTGAGTGATTGATGGTAGTGGTGGTGGAGCGGTGGGGGGTTAGGTCGTCGCGAGGGCGACGCCGGCCTTGGCGGCGGCGAGGCTGGCGGCGGTGAGGCGGGCGTCGTCGCCGATCTTCTCGACCTCGGCGACCAGCAGCGTGTATTTCGCATGCAGGAGGCGGATGTCGTCGGAGGCTTTCTCCATTTCGGTGATCGCCGTAGCGAACTTGGCGCGGACATCGCGGGTGTCGTCGCCGATCTTCTCCGTCTCGGCCGCGAGGGCGGCGAGATCCGCGGCGGCCGCGGCGGCCGTGCCGTTGGTCGAAGTCTCGGCCGCGAGCGTGACAGCAGCGAGGGCGCCGTTGGTGCTGGTGAGCGCATCGGGCGCGGACGTGGCGCTGTAGCCGTTGGTGCTGGTGAGCGCGGCCTGGATGGTGAGCTTCTCGGGGATCGAGGGGATGACCTCGACGACTTCGCCCGCCGACCAAGCGCCGCGAGCATTGCCGACAAACCAGTAGGTGCCGGCGGCCGTGGGCTTAACGACGACGTCACCGTCGGCGTCCATATAGAGGGCTGCGCCGTCGGTGATATTGCCACCGGCGACCATGGGCACGGTGCCATCGTGGGCGCCGAGCATGATGACGGTGACGGGATCTTCCGCGGCGGCGGGCTCGTCGATGCAGATGCCGATGGGCTCATCGGAGACGGCGGTGGGAATGGCAATGTGATTGGCGTCGGTGCCTTTCTTCACGAGCTTGTAGCGCGTGGTGATGGCGGCATCGGCCAGCATGGTGATCTTGCCGCCGGCATGCGTGCCCCAGTTGGCGGGGGCCGTATTGATGGCGGGGAAGAGCGCATTGCGGCGGGATTGCCGGCTGATGTTGGCGACGACGTAAACCGTGGCACCGATGACGGCGCAGACGGTAAGCACGCTCAGCGTGGCTTCGGGGGCATGGTAGAGGCCCGCGAGCACGGCGAGTGCGACAAGAAGGGAGATGAAGAACGATTTCATGACTGGATGGATTGAGGATGAGTTGACGGGTGGAGATTCGATGCGGGAGAGAGAGCGTTGGACGCTTAGCTCTTGTCGTTGGGGAACAGCTCCGGCTTTTCGGACTGGAGCGCGATGTAGGCCGTGGTGCGGTCGCACTTGGCCGTGGTCATCTTGGCCTGGATGGCCTCGTTGATCGCGTTGATGCGCTGCTTGGCCTCGGGCGAGACCGGCTGGCCGCGGCGGGCGCCGATGTCGGTCTTCGACTTCGTGTTCACGGCCTTGGTGAGCTTGCCGAGGTCGGCGGCGACAGTGTCGAAGCTCGCGCCCTGGGCAGTGAACTTGCCGAGCCACTCGGCGCGGCCAGCCTCGGTGAGCCGGCCTTCGTTGATGGCCGTGGTGATAACCAGGCCGGCGCGGGCGGCGCGCTCGGTGGCGAGCGACGTGCGCACGTTGGAGGCCTCGTTGACGGCGGTGGTCACCTGGCCCTGGGCGGCAGTGAGCTGGGCCTTGACCGTGCTGACCTCGTTGACGGCGGTGGCGAGTTTCCCCTGGTCCGCAAGGGCCGACTGGACCTTGGGCAGGGCTTCGTTGATGGCCGTGGTCGCCTGGGCGTCCGTGGCATCGGCGCCCAGCGTGATGCCGAGGAGCGCGAGGAGTTCGATCAGTTTCTTATTCATGGGATCTGAGTTTTTGGTTTCGGGAGGGAGGGCTTCGTTAAGCCCGATTAAAGTGCCGGGGATGTTGGGCTGGTTGGTGAAGCCGATGGAGTAGAGCTCCACCGGGCGGAAGGCCTTGCGGCCCTTGTAGGTCGTCTCGACCATGCCCCAGTTGGGGCTGTAGGCCTCGAATGCGGGGGCGTCGCCAAGGACCAGGCGCTTGCCCTCGTCGTTAAAGGCGGTGCGGAACTCCAGGCCTTTCTCGCCGACCCGCATCTCGCGGATGCGAGCAACGGCCTCGGCGCGGACTTGCGGATTCTGCTTCGCCCAGGCGGGATCGTCGGGGTGGCCGACGTAGCCGGGCAGGCCGCGAAAGGCATCAGCGAGGCGATCCAGCCGGGAGTTGAACGTCTTCACGATCGCCTCGGCGGCCTCGCGGTCGAAGACCTGCAGCCCGACGGCATTCGGATAGACGCCGTATTTGAGCGTGCTCCATTCAACCTTCGGATCGAAGGCGACGTTGATGGCGGAGACGTGGCTGGCCGGCGCGACCGGCGCGACGTTGATGGCCGCGTATAGCTTAGCACGCGGTTGGAGGAATAGGGGGCGGAAAAAGGATTTCATCGGGATCTAAGATTTTGGATTTGAGATTTGAGACTCAGCGGCCGTGGCGGCGCCGGAGACGAGGGCGGCGCCGAAGATTTCCTCCCAGGCGTCGGCGACGGCGGAATCGGAGAGAATGGTGCGGTAGAGCTGGGGCAGCTCGGCCTGCAGCTGCTTGAGCGCGGCATCGAACTCGGCATCGGGCAGGCCGGCGATGCGCTCCAGGCGCGTGACCAGGGGCACGAGCGAGGCGCGCTGCGCAGAGGTGAGGCGCTCGATGGCGGTGGCCTTGAAGGCGGCCGCCTTGGCGAGATCGGATGCCGGCTTCTCATTCGCCGTGCGCACAAACGGATTCACGGGAGCCGGCTCAGCAGCGACCGTGATAAGTTCCTCGCCTTTCTTCGGCTCGGGGAGGTTCAGCTCCTGGCGGACGTAGGCGACGGAGAGCGGCACCTTGTATTTCGCGGCGGTGTCGATCTTCTTGGCGGACTCGTCGGTGCTCTTCTTCTTCGGCACGACGAGCTGGAAATAGGCGAGCGGATCCACGCCCTCGCCGAAGAGCATGCGGATGACTTGCGGGTCGACGTAGCTCTGCAGGGCATCGGTGAGCATGCCGGCATCGTCGCCCTGGATCTTGTCGAGGTCGTCGGTCTGCGGGTTGGAGCCGGTGCCGCTGGGGCCGGTGGCGCTCATCGTGGCGAGGTCGCCGCCCATCCAGAGGCGCGAGATGGCGCGGTCCTGGCGCTCGACGAGGGCCGGATGCGGGGCCTGGCCGCCGTTGGGCATGGTGAGCGCCTGGATCTTGGTGCCGTCGTCGGTGACGAGGCCGAGATCCTCGCCGTAGCCGCTGACGGCGTCGACGACCCGGTCCCACTCGGCGGTGCCCTGGGTGGCGCTGGTCGTGGCATGGATCGGGGGCTGGCCGAACTTTTCCATGAAGCTCACCCAGGCCTTGAGGCCGGCGGGGACCTTGAAGAGGTAGGCGACGGAGCTGGCGACCATCAGGCCGCGGCCGGCATTGCACATCCAACCGCCGGGGCCGAAGATCTCGTCGAGGTCGCGGCCGTAGACGGCGGTATCGGTCTCCAAGTAGCGGAGGCGGCCGGTGGTGTTCTCGAAAAACTGGAGCGGGAGGAACTTGAACTCGGCGGTGAGTCCGCCGGCCGCACCGGGCTGCCAGATGATCTCATGCATGGCGTAGCGCATGCCGACCGCGGTCATCATCTGCTTCAGGAGTTGGCGGACGCCGCCGCGCTCCATCTCGTTGAGGCCGTCGAAGGCCGTGAGATTGTTGTAGAAGTGCTCCAGGGCGGCCTTGTGCTTGGCGGCCTCGGGTGAGTCGTCGACGGGGAGGATCTCCCATTTGAGGGAGGTGACGGCGCGGGCGCGCTTGTCGACGCACGGGCCGATCTGGTCGTCGCGGTCGATCATCTGCTGCCACAGGAGGACGGCCTGGCGCAGTTCGCCGCGGCTGAAGGCGTTGAGGTAGCTGACCAGGCGGGCCGGCGTGAGCCCCGAGATGGGGTTGGCGTAGGACTGCTTGAAGATCCGGGCGCGCTCGGCGCCGACCTTGGACTGGGGGGTGGTTTTGGCCATTAGAGGGATGCTCCCATGGTTACCGCGGCACCGTTGCCGGCTGCTACCGGCCCGGTGCATGTCCTGACCGTCGTCAGGCATGCCTTGCAAAGCCGTTGCAAACCTTCCAGGTGGCCCGGAAGGGGGGTCGCTGGGGTCATGGGTGCTACAAAGCCGCCCAGTGGGCTAGGATTGGCGGTGTTGGGCATCAGAAGTCGCTCCATTTGCGGCCGCGGCCGGAATCAGCGGTCTCGGACTGGCGGGGGATGCGGGAAGCGCCGGCCTTGCCGGCCTTGGCGCTGCCGCCGATGGTCTCGGCCAGGGCGCTGTAGGCGTCGGCCAGGAGGAAGTGGTTTTCGCACTTGTCCACGTAGTCGCCGCTTTCCTCCTCGCGCTCGGAGCCGACGAGCAGGTGCTCATCGAGCACGTCGAGGATCTTGGGCGAGCCGTTGCCCCGGCGGGGCAGGCGCAGGGCGGGCTCGGTGCGGATGTAGGTGCGGCCTTTCTCGATCTCGATGACCTCGGCGACGTTCTCCAGGGGGGTGAGGAATTCGCGGACGACGCGGTCGATGGTCTCGAACCGGTTGGCCTCGATCAGGGGCACGAAGACGTTGCGGTTGGCCTTCTCGAACTGGTCGAAGCCCTGGACGATGCCGGCGCCGCGCTTCTTGCGGGTGAAGGACACGACGGCACAGCGCAGGCCCTCCCAGCGACCGGCCGGCCCGTTCCAACGCAGACCGCCGGGGAAGCTGATCGTGGCGTCGGCCTTCTCCGGCACCTTTGGCCAGGTGGTGACATCCTCCAGGCCGTTGAGGCGCAGGGCGAGCGTGCGGGCGAGATCGGTCTCCGGGCCTTGGTCGATGAACAGGCAGGCCACGCCGAGCAGGGCGTGCAGCTGGGTGACGCGCTCCAGGGTGTTGCCGAGGGCGATCTGCTCCAGGTGCAGCACGCGCTTGTCGTCGGGCCGGGCGACATCGCGGGAGAAGAACCAGCAGCGGCGGCCGGTATCGAGGCCGGCGAAGACCTTGGCCCCCTCGCGGGCGCGGGGCGCCATGTCGTAGACCTCGACCTTGCGGGCGCGATCGAGGACGGATGCGCTGATCTTCTGCTCCGTGCTCTCCGGCATGGCACGGCGGTCGCAGTTGAAGGTGATCATCTGGTCCGGATCGACCACGGCCTTGGCCCAGTGGGCGACGATCTGCGAGGCGTCGATCGCGGGGATGCCGAGCTGGGAGATGCGATAGGAGGTGTTCTCCAGGCGGCGCTGCTCGGGCTTGCGGTGGTGCCAGCGGAAACCCTGGCGCGAGCGGTCCAGCTCGGTGCCACACTTCACGCAGGCGTAATAGTAGCGGTGCGCGGGATCGTGCGTGGCGAGCACCGGGCCATCGTCGGCGCGCTTGAACTCGGCGGTGAGCGTGAGGTGGGGATCGTCGGTGCGCGGCGTGCCGCTGAGGGCGACGCGCAGGCACTGCGGGAAACTCTCCTCCAGATTCTGCTCGTGCGCGCAGCTCGGGCAGCGGTGCAGCTTCACGCCCTGGCTGCCATCCTTCCACTTCTTGTGCATGCCGCGGCCGGCGATGCGCTGCGTGCCGATGTTGATCGTGAGGCGCAGGTCGCTGGAGGTCATGCGCGCCGCGACAAACTTCTCCAGGCGGGGCTTGATGTCGTCGACCTCGTCGAGGGTGGTGAGGTCGAAGGTGAAGGTGGTCGGCACCTTGTTGAGGCCGATGATCATGCCCTGGCTCTTGCGCTGCCCGTCGGTCACGGTGAACGCGCCCTTGCGGTTCACGGCCTTGCCCGACTTGTTCACGGCGCGGCCGACCTTCGTCATCTCGGCGAACCATGGCAGCTGGTCGAGGATGTCGGGGCGGAACTTGGTATCGATCATGCCCTCGACGAGATCCTTGTCGGGCAGGTAGAAGCCCCAGCGCAGCCAGGCGATGCCGGTCGAGTAGGCGCCGAGATTCAGTTCCAGGACGGATTTGCCGAACTGGGCGCCGCCCGCGATCGAGATCGTGGCATCCTTCACGGGCTTGCCGGTGTGCGAGCCGAGCACGCGGTCGATGTCGTCGACGATCTCCAGCAGGGCCTCGCGACCGGTGAAGGTGTAGGGACCGTATTCGCCGCGCGCGATGGGCACGCGGGCATGCTTCTCCAGGAACTCCTTGAACGACTTCACGTCCGGCCCGTGCACGGCGCGGCCGTCGTCGGCCAGGCCGGCGGACATCTTGTCGAACGCGGAGACTTTGCGCGGAGCGGCCATCAGGTGCGGGCCTTTTTGATGAGGGCGCCGGCCTGCTCGATGAGCCGGCGGGCCTCGGGAATTTCCTTTGCCTCTTCGAGCAGGGCGTCGATGCCGTGCTCCCAGTCCTCTTTCTTCGAGTGCTCGAACTTCTCGCGTTCGAGCTGGAGCTTTTCCTTTTCGAGCGAGGCCTTGCCCAGCATGGAGAACATCGCCGGGTCGCGATTCTCCGCGGCCATCAGCTCGAAATTCACCTGCGCGACCTTGCGGGCCAGATCCGCTTTCTCGCGCAGCTCGGGCATCTTGTTGAGCGAGGCCTCCAGCTGATCCGAGGTGCGGGCGGCGCGGCGCAACACGCAGGAGCGCGGATACCATTGCCAGAAGTTGGTGGCGACACCGGCCGATACCTTCAGGCCGTGCGTTTCCTCCAGCCACTTCAGGGCCTTGGCCTGCGTGGTGTGGCGCAGCTGCTGGTAGAACTCCTCCTGGAGCGCGTCGCCCATGGTCTTGAGCACGGCATCCCCGCGGGCTTTTTTGTCCTGGGCGTTGCTCATGAGCGGGCGCGCTCCTGGCGGGTCGCAGCGCTCACGGCCATCGCTGCGCGTTTGCATGCACCCTGGGCCGCATGGTCTTCACTGGTTGGAACAAGGGAGTTGCCGGCGGCGCTACCCCTAACGCCGCCGGCGGAGGTTACTCCAAATTCCGCGAACATGACGGACGCGGAAAAGTGTTGGCCTTCTCTGGCCCTCGTTGCGTCGGGTTTCGGAGCGTGGAGGGTTGCAACCCCGACTTGCGCCGGGGTGGCCAAGGCTCCTGCGTGCACGGGTGGCACGAGGAAAAGAAACGCCAGCAGCATCAAGGTATCGATGAAGCCGCGGGGCATGCCGATGAAGGTGTGGGCGCCAGGGATCATGTCGCGTTGGCGGCGAGCCAGAGGCGGCCGGCGTCGGTGAGCTGGAGCTTGCGGCCGCGCTCCGTGGGCAGCGCGACCGTCAGCCGCTCGGTGTCGATCGTGCGCAGGGCGGCATCCAACTCGGCCGTGGTGGGCTGAAGGAAGTCCACCTTGAGCGTGGCCTGGTCGCGGAGACTCTCCTCCCGCACGGGATAGCTGCCGCAGTCGGCCAGCGACTGGATGAGGGCGCGCTTGAGGAGGAAGGTGCGTTCGGGGGCGTTCATTTTTGGACCATCCCCTGCAGTTTGCTCACGGCGGCGAGGACCTCGTTGATGCGGGTGTGCACGCCCTGGTTGTCCGCCTTGATCTCCAGGCGCAGGGCATTGACAGAGTTGGCGAGCTTGTCGGTGCTGGCGCGCAGATCCGCGCGCAACTCCGCGATTGCAGCATCCACTTCCCCACGCTCGCGCGCGATGCGGCCGTGCGCCAGCTTCAGGTCCTCCTTGGTGGCGTAGGCCGTATGCGGCTTGACCTCGAAGGGCTGCGGCGGCGATTCGGCCGGCGGCTCGCGTAGGCTCTGCACCGCGACAAAGCAACCGAGCACAGCGGCGATGCCACCAGCCAGCCAGAAGAAGTTTTCCAGCCAAGGCTTGATAGTCTCGGGGGCGGATTGAGCGATGAGCGTGAGCATGGCAGCGTGGGTGCGGGCGGTTATTGTTTCCGCTCGCGGACGATCTTCGCGGGCTTGATGAGCCAGGGATTGCTGTGCTCCAGCGTGGTGGTGATCACCCCGTCGTTCACCTCGCGGGTGTAGTCGGTGTTGGTGACACGGCCGGGGATGTGGGCCTCCTTGATCCCGAGCTGGTCGAACTTCTCCAGCTGGGTGACGAGGCTGGTGCAGCCGGTGGTGGCGAACACGACACAGAGGGCGCAGAGGCCGACACAGAGGCCACGGAGGGAGGCAGGGCGGGTTTTATTTTTCATACCGTTACGGGATTAAAAATGGGCTGCGGACGAGCAGGCCGGGGGAGACTTCCCAGGCATTGGTGACGCGGAGGAGCTTGATGCCGGCGGCGGCGATGGCGGCGAAGACCAGCTCGGAGCAGAACCACTTGCCGCCGCTCTCGTGGCCCTCGACGGAGGAGCGCGACACGAAACCGAAGACCATGGGCCAGTCGTAGCGCTTGCCGAGCTGGCGCTGGGCGAAGGCGAAGACCTGCTCCTCCTGCTCGGGCGTGAGGCCGGCGACGGAGAACACATCGACGCGCTCGCTCGCCCGCTTGGGCATCATGGACAGGGCGCGCACGCCCTTGAACTCGCGGCTCTCGATGTAGCCGCGGCCGGGGAAAAAGAGGGAGGCGTGCGAGTAGTTGCCGCGCTGCTGCCAGCGGATGAGCGAGCCGATCAAGCCGGGCGAGCGATGCAGGCAGACGAATACCCGTGGACGGTCGCCGGTGGACGGTGGCAGCGTGCTCAAGGTGGAAGACGGAACGACGTCGCTCATGTGGCGGCCTTCTGTGCTTTCGCGGCAAGGGCGATAGCACGCTGCTTGTAGGTCCACTGGTGAATCGTGTTGGGGCGGATGCCGATCTCGGCGCAGGCCTGCTTGAGCGACTTGGTGCCGGCCGCATCCTCGGCGACGATGCGCGCATAGAGCGCAGCCTTGGCGGGATCGAGCCGGGTGCGGCGTCCACCGCGCACTCCGTGGCCGACTGCGGCCGGTGACTGTTTAATTGCCGGAGCGTTTTTGCACACCGGATTCGTGATGCGGAAAATCTCGCGGCCGAGCGCGGCGCGCACGATGAAGCGGCCGGAGCCGGCATCGGTGCGGAGGAGGAGCAGGTAGTCGCCGCCCTTGATCACGGAGACGCTGGCGACCTCGACCAAACACGTCGGCACGCACACCGTTGCGGCCTGCTGGCCGCCCGGTATCTGTCCCGGATTCTCGCCGTTCATAGCTGGCGAAATCCTGGCAGACGCTTTGACGGCGGCGGGATTTTCTGCTTGGGTCTCGGTTGTCGAGAGATGGGAAGCGGCTGACACGCCCCCACCTTAAACGAAAACCCGAAAACCGGGGTGGACTGCTAGGGCTGCACGGGCTGCGTGCCGATTATTTTATGCCTCTGTTTCGTGCGCAGCGCGAGAACTGAGGACATACACCGGGCCGCGAGCACGCGGCAACGGTGTGGCTCTGGCTATCGGGCCGACCCCGCTTTGAGCATCACGCGTCGCCTGAGCGTGGCATCGGGGAATGCCTGATGCGCGGACGCCACCCCTCAGAATCCGACACTAAAATCTACCACGCGCCCGCCCTCGACCTGTGCGGTGAACCGGCGGCGCTCACTGGAGAAGCTGCCGCCCCAGATCGAGTCGTAATAATTGTAGCTCACTTGGCCGGCGACTTCGTAGCGCCCGGTCCAGCCTGGCACTTCGCGAGGTGAGTCGAGATCGACATCGAGGGCAAAGACCAGCGTCTGCCCTGAGCCGTTCTTGCGGCCATCGGAGAAATGCCGATCGGCGTGGCGGCGCACGACGGCCAACACACTGGACAAATCCGGAGCGGCGGCCGTTCGCACGGCCGGAGAAGAAGCCCGGCGCACGGTTGGCGCAGCAGATTGGCGCACGACGCTGATGCGCGGCTTTTTCAGCTCCTGAATTTCCGCCTGCAGGCTGGCACTCTGCCCTTCAAGGGCGGCGATATATTCATCCTTCGCGGCAATAAGCTCCTTCGCTCTTTCATATCCAGCGACGACCTTATCGGAAAGCTTGTCCCTCTGCTCATCCATCGTCTGAAGCCGCGCCATCGCAGTGGCTGTGAACTCGGCACTCTTGGAATGCGTCTGTAGTGCATCCTCATATGTTTTTGCCAGGGCATCGAATTTGTCGGCCGTTAATCTTGCGCGCTGCCACTGCCAGATATTGCCAGCGCCGCTGGCAACGACTGCGATGCAAAGAATGAGAGTAAGAGCATGTTGCTTCATTGGAGATAAAGCACTCTGGCCCGAGCGCGGTTGAGGTTATTCTGGTTTTGGTTCCCTCAAATGCGGAGGAAAATTGTTGAATAGCCAATCGTAGACGAACGGGTAAGCGTTGGGATTGCCGGTGCGCGCGGCGGCGTCGAGCAGATCGGCAAAGAGAACCTCGCAATCCGCACGCGTCGAAGGCGCGCCCGGCGCGGGGGATAAGCGCGAGGCGACCATTGGTGGCCCGTCCTCGCCAACATGGCTGGCTCTGTCTGTGCCGCCAGCGGGATAAATTGTGCCTAGTTCAGTTTTCTTGCGCCTCTCCAGATCGCTTAGGCGCAGCTGTATGTCTTCGCTCAGCGCTTCTTTGCCCCGGATCAGTTTGCTATACCACTCAGGAGTAATGCGCAGCTCCTCTGCCATCTGGTAGCCTTTGAGGCCAAGCCTCCGCTGGACGCGTTCGAGTGGATTCAAGAAAATTGAAGCTAGATTAAGTTTTGTGCTTGTCTTGAAGTGGGTTCAAGTATTTGAACTTGTTTCAAGACTTATGACCCGCCCCGCACAAGCCAAATCTTCTCATCAGAGAAAGACCCTACGCGTAGGCATGGAGCGTGCCGAAATGACATTCACGGCGCTCGCCGCGACGGTCGGCCACGACATCAGCGTCGTGAGCAAAGCGGTGAACCACGGGAAATATCCGCGCGTAGTTCGTAAGGTGAAGGAGGCTCTCGGTGTCTGAGGTATCACCATCGGTCTGCGCGGCGGTGCGGATTGCGAACCGCCTTTTGGGCCAGCTCACCGAACACGAGCAGGAACAGGCGCTCGTTGCGTTAGTTGAGATCGGCACGCCGACCGAGGCCGCTGCGGCAAACGACGTCCTCTATCATCAGCGCGAGCAGCGCCGGCACCAGCTGGTGCTCAAGTCCATTTTGGAGGCCGCGAAATGAACTCCTACGATCTGCACTGTGCGCACGTCGCGCCGGCCGAGTTGAACTCGCTCGGAGCGCTGACCCCCGAGGACCGGGCCGCGCTGGATTTCCAGCAGCAGGAAGCGCTCAACGAGCAGGCGAGGCAGGCCCGGCGGCAGGCCTGGTATGCCACGCGCCGCAGCCTGGGGGCGTGGTTACCGATGCCGCAAAGCGAAGAAACCCTTGGAGACAAATTCTGATGAGCGCCGCCAAGATCAGTTCCGACCGGGCAAGCCAGGGCACCGAAGGGTCGGCCACATTCTCAGACCGATCCTCTTCCATTCGGTTATCAAAATCCATCGCAGCCGCGGGCCGAGCCCTCCGACAGGAGCTGAAGGTGGAGGACCAGCGCAAATCCGGGCAATCTCCTCGGCAAAAATCAGGCGGGCCAACAGCCAGGGCCGCAAAGCCGCGGGAGAATCCAATTCGTCGGCGGGAGCGCGCAGCAACGCTTCGCACCATGCGTCGCAGGCTGCGTCGTCTGCTAGCGAAATTCGGCTATCGCGCGGCGGTGGAGCCACGCGCCACTCGGCAGAATACAATTCGCGCAGTCGGCGGAGCAGCTCCTGCACGTCGCCCCATGTCGCATCTCTCATGCGGCCAGCCTGCACGCACCGACCGGAGGCTCAATCGCAAATGACCGCCGTGCTCTCAGCCCCGGTCCGCCGCGCCGCCGAGAAGGCGACGCTGGAGCTGCCGTTCAAGATCCCGGCGCGGGAGTGGTTCTCCCTGCGCGGGGCGGGTGAGGTGCTGGGGCTCTCCGAGAGCACGGTGGAAAAACTCTACGACCGCGGCCAGCTGACGGGCCACAGCCACAACGCCGGCCGCGGCGAGCGGGTGCATAAGCGCGTGCTGCGCGTCTCCCTCCTGGCCTACGCGCTGCGCACGGCCGACTACAAAGACAACGACAGCCTGGTCGATAGCCTGTGCTCCTCCCTCCACCAATGCAGCCGCGAGCAGCAGCGCCGCGTGCACAACGCGCTGGGGCTGTTTTTGGAGGTAAAGTCATGAGGACCGCCCTCCAACTCCGCGGACTGATCCGCAACACCGAGGAGAAGCTGCGCCTCTACGAGCAGATGCGCGCGGACCTCACGCCCGAGCAGCTCGTCGAGCAGGGCAACTTCCACGCCCGGTGCGTGCTCGCCGGGCAGCAGCTCGCGATGTTCCGCGAGCAGCAGGCCGAACTAATTTCCCCGGCTGTGCCGGCAACTGCAAACGCTGAGGGCCTGGCAGGTTCCTTGGTCACCATCGACGCGCAGCCGGGGACCCTTTCATGACCATGGCCAACCCCGAAGAAAAATCCGCAGTCCTCGCCGTCTTCTCGACGTCGAAACTCTCCACCAGCCAGCGCGCGCGCCTGGTCGATGTCGCCAAGGCGCAGTTGACCACGCTGGTCAACCACCGCGCCGAGGCGCCGTATCGCGCGATCCTCACCGGCCTGACGCTGCACCGCATCAAGGCCGACTGCGCGCACGGGGAGTGGATGCCCCTCTACGAACAAATTTTGAAGAACGTCAAATTTTGCACGCCGAAGACCGCGCAGACCTATTGCTCGCAATGGATGCGCGCTGCCACGGAGTTCCTGGTGGAGGCGAAGATGGCGACGCCCGAGGCGGTGGCCATCGCGACCAGCGGCAACGAGCTGAGCCTGGAGACTACGGATGCGAATGAGCGGACGTTCGTCAGCAAGATGGAGAAGTTTATCGACGGCCGCTCGCTCGACGAGCTGCTCATCGACCTCGGCCTGCGCAATGGCGCGACGAAGAAGAAGCGGAAGCTGCTCGCCGCGGAGTCGGCCCCGGCCCCCACCGCGGCCGAGAAGGAGCAGACCGTGCAGGACCGTTTCAACGAGATCGAGGAGGCCCTGCAGCTGGCCCGCAAGGGCGCCACCGACAAGGGCACCTGGATGAGCTTCGACAAGAAACAGCACGACGCCCTCAAGGCGATCTTCGAGCACGCCGCCGACCAGGTCGCGGCGATCCACCTGAAGACGCACGGCCGCAAAAAGTAATTTCCCCATGAGCACGCACCAACTACCCGCCGAGTTCATCACATTCTGGCAAAGCCTGGTCGAGAGTTTTCAGCGCCGGAGCACACGCGCCACGCATCGCGAGCTAGTCCGCCGCTGGTATGCCGGCGTCGCGATACCTGGTTACCCCAGGCACAGCCCAAACGCTTCGCTCCCCAGTGGCTGGTCCTACTGCAACCTGCTCCGCCATCTGCCCAGCAAGGCGCAGTTCATTCTCCGCCGCCACGGCCGCAACTAATTTCCCGCCATGCACGACTCGAACGCCCAGGTATCGGTCCCGCTCTCGCAGCTCAACTGCCCTTCGACAGGCTCAGGGCTTGCAGCAACTGAACAGTCAGGCTCGGGGCTGACTGCGCAGGAGGGCGAGTTTATCCCGTTCCAGCACCACGAGGAGTGGATCAACACGGGCACCGACGAGAAGCAGCGCATCAAGGAGCTGCTCCTGGCCATGCAGCTCATCAAGAGCGACGACCGCGGCGTCGTGCGCGCCTGCGAGGCCCTCGCCCTGATCAACCGCGGCCGCAAGGGCTGGAGCAAGCACAACCTCAAGACCCTCTACTACGCCTGGGTGCAGACCGAGGACTGGCGCCTGCTCCGCCGGAATTACCGCCACGACAGCAGCCTGCCGGCCGATTTCACGCGCCGCCTGTGCGCCATGGTCCTGCGCGAGCACCGCAGCCGCAAACAGGCCATCGAGCGCGTGCGCGCCGCCTGGCGCGCCGGCGAGATCGTGCCGGGCTACGGCACCTGGCGCCAGTGGTTTGCCGACCGCTACCCCGACCGCGAGATCCCGAAGCACTTCTGCGGCGACTACCCCGAGGGCTGGAGCGACACCAACCTGCGCAACCAGATGCCGAGCCGCCTGCAGCACGCCTACGCCACGGGCGGCTTCTTCGCCGCCCAGCGGGATCTGCCGCACCTGATCCGTGACACCAGCAAGCTACGGCCGCTGGAGCTGGTGGTGTTCGACGATTTCAAGACCGACATCCGCGTCTACGCCTACAACCCCGTGCTCAAGAAGTGGGAGTGCGTGCCATGCGTGGGCCTGATCGCGATCGACGTGGCCACGCGCTGCATCATCGGCTTCGGCCTGCTGCCGCGCCTCACGCTGCCCAAGCGGATGAACCGGGCCGCGCTCGACGCCGCCCGCCCGCTCACCGACGCCGAGATCGCGGCCGACGAAAAGACCCGCTCGATCGCCATCAGCCGCGCCGACCTGCAGCTCGTGCTCAAGGGCATCTTTATGCGCATCGGCGTGCCGGCTGATTACATGATGACGCTCCTGGTCGAGAACGCGGCCGCCGCCGTGACCGACGGGCTCGAGACCGCCCTTGAAATCTATTTTCACGGCCAGGTGCGCGTGTGCCGCACCGCCATGCTGGAGCACCGCACCGCCGCCAACGGCTTCACCGAGCGCGGCGGCACGCCCTGGCAGAAGGGCTGGGTCGAGAGCGCCATCCGCTCGATGCACGACCGCGCCGGCAACCTGCCGGGCCAGACCGGCAGCCTGGAACAGGTGAACGCCCCCGGCGACCTCGTGGGCCGCACCGTCTACACGCTCGCCGCGCTCGACGGCATGACGCCCGAGCAGGCCGCCAAGATGGAGCTGCCCGTGCTCAGCGTGGAGCAGGCCACCGAGGCCTACGCGCGGATTTTTGGCATGATGGATCAGCGCGGCGAGTTCTGCCCGCACCGCATGCAGGGTTTCGAGACGATCAAGGTGTGGCGCACCGGCCCCGGCCAGGAATACCAGCCGATCAGCACGCTGCGGATCACCGCGGGCGACGATACCAGCACGCTCGACATAGTCGACCGCCAGCAGAGCCCGCGCGAGCGCTGGGCCTGCCTGATGGGCCAGGTGAAGCCGTTCGTGACCGTGGAGCCCTTCGTCATCGCGCTGCTGGCCTTCACGCCGAAGACCAAGATGAAATACCGCAACGGCAAGCTCACCTTCGAGCACGCCGGCACGGGCTACACCTACCTCGACCTGGAAGGCCACCTGAAGGACCTCAGCGAGGGCAGCAAGGTCATCGGCTATTTCGACGAGCAACAGCCCACGCACCTCTACGTGACCGACCTGCAGGGCCGGCCCCTCGGCGTGCTCGTGCGCCAGAACGACAAGACCGACATCACCGACCCGGCCGCCATCGGCGCCGCGCAGGAGGTGATGCGCCGCTTCTTCTACGGCCAGGTGGCGAACCCGGTGACCGAGCTGCTCGCGGACGACCGCGCGAAGAGCCTCGCCGATGCCGCGCACAACGACGCCGAGCGCGCCCGCCTCGGGCTCGCTCCCATCCCTTCCTCGGCGCGCCCCGGCGCGTCTCGCGCAATCAACGGACCGGCCCCGGCCGGCTCACCTAATGGGGATAACGCGGCCTCTGCCGCCCAACCAGCGCCGAGGAAAACTTTGACCGACACCCTGGCCCGCGACGCCTTTGCCGCGCCGGCCGATCGCTTCGCCCAGGCGAAGGACACCGCCGCCGCCATCGCCCAGGCCACGGTGCAGCACAATGCACAGGCCGCCGTCGAGCGCGCCACCGAGAGCGACAAGGCCGCCGCCGCCCGCCTCGTCGAGAAATACGCCCAGGAGGAGGACAACTCCAAATACATCTGATCCCAACCCTTTGCCGCTGTTTCGCGGGGCACCTCGCGAGAACTGCGGACAAACACCGGGCCGGCAGCAGCCGGCAACGGTGCAACCACCCCCCGATAAAAACATGACATCACCCACCGACAGCATCGAACCCATCCTCGACGACACGCGCCGCGTGCTTAACGGCCGCATCCCGGCCAGCCTCGTCACCGCCTGCACCGAGCCGCTGCAGGCCGACGAGCGCGACGCCATCCGCTGGTTCCACGCCCATTACTGGGACGAGGGTTTTTCGCTCAGTGAGAGCGGCGAACTCATCGGCTACGACGGCACTACCATGTCGCGCCTGTTCCGCGGCCAGTATGAGGGCCGGCGCAGCGAGGTGGTGGCCAAGATCGAAGCCTACCGTCAGGAGCTGGAGGGCAAACGCCGCTCCGTGAAGATGCCATGGCAGCCGACTGCGCTCGGCACTGAGATCAAGGAGAACTGCGACGCGGCCCGCAAATATCAGGCTATCATCTGCGGTTTCGGCGAGAGCCAGGTGGGCAAGACCGAGAACCTCCGGCACATCGAGCGCGAGGACAAGGAGGGCACTACGCTACTCCTCGAGATCGCGCCGGGCGCGACCGAGAGCGAATTCCTGCCGCTGGTGTGCAGCCGCCTCAGCCTCAGCTCACGCTCGCGCGTGGGCGAGTTGTGGCTGAAGCTTGCGAGCCATCTCGCCGTGCGGGATATGCTTTTGATCATCGACGAGGGTGCCCGCGCCGGCGGCCTGCATGAGTATGGCGGGGGCAATTTCCGCCTGCTGGAGCGCCTGCGCTGGCTCTACGACCGCTGCCAGTTCGGCCTCTTTTTTTGCGGCACCAACACGACGCGGGACCAGATGCAGGCCAAGGAGCACGAGAAATACCTCAACCAGTGGAACCGCCGCGTGCTGCGCAAGGTGCAGTTCCCCGACCTGCCGAGCCGGGCGGATCTCAACGTGTTCAGCCGCTACTACGACCTGCCGGCGGCCACGGGCGACGCGCGCACGCTGGAGAAGACCATCGTCTCCACCATGGGCCTCGGCCAGTGGCTGAAGACGCTCAGCATGGGCCAGGTGCGCGCCGCCAAAGAGCGGATGACCTGGGAACACGTGCTCCGCGCGAACGCCTGGATGAAACGCGACGAGAATCCCGAGCGCCGCAAATCCAACACGGAGGCCTGAGCCATGAGCAAGAAATCAAAACACCGTCGCGCCTGCCACTTCACCCCGAGCACGCAGCAGATCCAGCGTGCGCACGAGCTGGGCCTGACTCGCCCGGACTCCTGGGTCCCGGAATCTCTTTCGGCGCTGCAGCTCGATTCGTTCTTTCTGCAGATCGAGGAGGAGTGCCGGCGCATGGCTTCGATCTATGCCGACATCGCCAAGGAAGAGCGCGGGATTCCCTCAATGGAGAATTCCTATCTCTCCGAGATGCTCAAGCAGGCGGGCTTTGCCGAGGTGCTACGCTTCGTCCGCACCCGCATCCTGTCGCAGCCGCCGATCTTTGAGGTAACGGCCACGCCCAACGGCGGACAGACGACCAAGCTCATCGGCTTCGTCGCTCCCGCCGCCAAGCTCTCAAACGTCCGCCCTGCCGCCAAACCGCTCACCCTGAAGCTCGAAGGCGGCAAGGCCACGATCAAGCCCTGGCTCAAGACCGACCTCGAGAGCCAGTTCAACGAGATCAACCGCCGCAAGAAAGGTGGCCGGTCATGAGCCGCATGATATTCTACACTTCCATCGTAGTTCTCGGCGGCCTGTTTTTGCTGGTTACCAATGACACTATGCCATTGGTGCAGGTCGTTCGCGTCGGCATTTTCTACATTCTAATCGCTATCGCTCAGCACCTGTTGGGCAACGAGGAGAAGCGCAAATGAGCGCCTACGACGCCCTGCACCTCGCGCTGATGCGCGGCTTCCTGATCCTCGGCGCCATCGCCGCGTTCTTCGTGGTCGTGATGTGCCTGACCGCACTCATCTCCGCGCTGATCGACCGCTTCATCCATCGCCCGGCCAAACGAGCCCACCGCCCGCAGCACTGACCCCCTCAATCGAGAATCCATAATCCAAAATGAAAAAGCCCACCCGCATCAAAGCTCCTCAGATGGTCCGCGAGGATTTCGACTTCGCCATCGCGGAAGTCGCCCGTCTCACGGTCGAACTCCGCGCTCTCACCGCCGAACGCGACGCCGAGATTCAACAGGCGCAAGAAACTAACCAGCGCGCTATCAAAGAAGTGTCCGACGAGATCGGACACTACGCAGGCCGCGCCGAGAAATACGCCGATGCGCATCGCGCCGAGCTGTTGCCCGATGAAACCAAGGCGAAGAGCGCCGAGACGCCGCTGGCGGTCTTCGGCTACCGCACCGGCATGCCTCAGCTCAAGACGCTCCCGAAATGGACCTGGGACCAGGTCACGGCCGAGCTGGAGAAATACCACTTCCGCAAGTGGCTCCGCGTTAAAAAGGAGCCGGCCAAGGACCTCATGCTGGCGGCCTACCAGAAAAGGCCCGGCCGGATCGGTGAAGTGCTGAAGAACCTCGGTGTGCGTGTCGCGCAGGTCGAGAGCTTCTACATCGAGCCGAAGGTCGCCGGCGCCAAGCAGGTCAAAGGAGGTGCGTCTTGAACCGCGTGCGCAAGCCTACCGAGCAAGAAGTTGTCGCGGAACTCGACGCACTCCGGGAGCTTAATCCGGTCGGACAATTTGCGAGGAAGACAGCGGCTTCTATCCAGATCGCGATCGATGCGCTCCTAGGAAATGTTGATGAGACGTCGGACGAGTTCAACAGCGAGCTAACCGATGATCAGCAGCAGGCCGCGCTCGACGCCATCAACTGGAAGAACGGCGACAGCGATACCAAACCCTCAGAAGGCTGGGGAAATCTGGTGGAGACCTGAGCCATGCCCGAGCCAACCACATCGCAGCAGCACATCGCCCCGTCGACCACGCCCTGCGCGTGCTGCCGCGAGCGCCCGCACGACGCCGTGCCCGACCGGGATCTCGACGCCTACGTGTGCCGCGAGTGCGCCCCGCTGCTGCGCGGCGCCGAGCGCGTGCTCAAGCACGCCGGCTACCCCGGCTCCACAATGGAGACGAAGTCATGACGCGCTTGCTCTGTGCCCTCTGTGTCGGCCTCTCCGTGGTCTCTGTGACCACCGCCTCGGCTGCCTTGGACCCCGCCCGGCTTGCAGACGCGATTCGCCCGGTCGAGAACTGGCACGGCCTCGACGGCCGGCACGGCGAGCGCGGCCCCTACCAGATCACCCGCGGGGTGTGGTCGATGCACATGCCCGGCACACCCTTTGCAGCCGCCCGGCAGGAAGGCCCCGGCCGTGCCTGTGCGCTCAAGCATATCGCCTGGCTGGCCCGCCAGCTGAAGGCGGCCGGCTGGCCCGACAACGCCCACACGATCGCCCTGGCCTACAACGCCGGCCTCACGGCCGTGCTCACCGGCAAGGTCCCGCTGGAGAGCTACGACTACGCGCTGCGGGTGGAGAATCTGTATTTGCTCGGCGCTGCCATGGCGCCGCGCATTCCCAGCGTTTGCACGACTGATGAGCGTCCGCTTCTGCCTTTGGCGGCCGCGGTCTCACGAGTGTGTTTGCCGAGCACCGACCATCGTGCGAATCGGCCCATTTTCCTGATCCCCTGACCCCATGAAAAACTCCCACATCCAATGGTGCGACCACACCTTCAATCCCTGGATCGGCTGCACCATCAAATCGCCGGGCTGTTTCAACTGCTACGCCTGGGCGATGAATCGCCGGTTTGCCGATGGCGTGAACTGGGGCAAGGGCGCCCCGCGCCGCCGCACCAGCCCCCACTACTGGAACGATCCGCGACGGTGGGATAAGCTGCAGCAGATAGAGGAGGCTGATGCACGAGTTGTCGGCCGCGTCGCTCGGCCGCGCCCCCGCGTCTTCTGCGCGAGCCTCGCCGACTGGCTCGACGACGAGGTGCCGATTGAATGGTTGGCCGATCTGCTCCAGCTGATCCATGAGACGCCGAACCTCGACTGGCTGCTGCTCACCAAGCGACCGGAGAACTGGCGCGAGCGCATCCTACGGGCATTAGCTCATGTCGAGGGAATCGACTATGGGTGTGCCGACGCATGGGAGGGTGACGCGCAGACCACGCTCGGCATTTGGCTCAACGATTGGACGGCGACAGATGGCACCGGCATTCCGGATAACGTCTGGATCGGCACGACCGTCGAGGACCAGGCTCGCGCCGACGAGCGCATCCCGCTGCTGCTCCAGATCCCCGCGAAGATCCGCTTCCTATCCTGCGAGCCGTTGCTCGGCCCGGTGGACATCTCCGCGCACCGGCCTCGCATAAGTAAGACACTTGATTCTCAGCTGTTGCTGCCAGACTGGGTCATCTGTGGTGGCGAGAGTGGTCCCGGCGCGAGGCCATTCTTCGTCGAGTGGGCGTGGGATATTTTCCTGCAGTGTCGGCGCGCCGGCGTGCCGTTCTTCATGAAGCAGCTGGGCGCGCACGTGCGGACCTCCAACGCCAACGCGCTCGACTGGCCCGAGCACGTGACCTTCACCGAGGTCGAGAACGACCCCGCCTTCGCGGCCGCCCGCGTGGGCCTCACCGACAAGAAAGGCGGCGACATGGCCGATTTCCCCGAGGAACTGCGCGTCCGGGAGTTCCCGAAATGATTCCTCGCGGCAAAGGCTTTTTCTGCGGCGCCGGGCTGGCCCTGATCGGGCTGGAGGAGGGGGGCTGTGAGATCGTCGAGAGCAACGAGATCGACGCCACCTGCTGCGCCACGTTGCGCCGGAATTTTAGCCACAAAGTCAATGAGGGCGATATCCGGCAGAAGCTGGTGCTCGATGGCGGGCCGGAAGCCGACTTCTATCTCTTCACCTGGCCGTGCGACCGCTACGCCGAGATCGCGGCGGTGCATGGCTGCCGCACAGGGGACGATCTCTACCTCCACGCCTTCAGGCACACGGTGATCGATCCGCCCGAAGTATTCGTGGCGGAGAACGTCCCCGGCATGCTCAAGTTTCCCGTGGTGATGGAGCTGCTCACGAAGCTGCCGGGCTACCATGTGACGATCTTCGACTCCGTGCAGGCGGAGAACTGGCTGCCGCAGCGGCGCGAGCGCGTGATCATCTTTGCCAGCCGGCGGCCGTTTGCATGGGCGGCGCCGCGCCGGGCGGCGCACCGGCCGACGCTGGCCTCGCTGCTGGAGAAGGACCCGCAGGTGTCGATCCCGCCCTACGTCTACAAACGGATGCGCGGTGGCTATCGCGACCTGCCCATCATCAGCGACCCGGCCCGCGGCGACATCGCCCCGACCTGTGTCGCGCATTACGGCAAGGATCGCAGCACGCGGCTCGTGGCCGACCAGCGGTTCAAGCAGGGCGTGCGGCCCTACAGCGTGCGCGAATACGGCCGCCTGCAGGGCGTGCCCGATTGGTTCGAGTTCTGCGGCTGCAGCTCGGAGATCTACACGCAGATCGGCAACGGCGTGCCGGTCGACATGGGCCGGTGGATCGGGCGTAATATCGTGCGGTATTACAACCATCGGAGAGCGGCATGAAGCTGAAGCTGATGTTCAACGCGGCGGATGCGAACGCGGCCAACGATGCCTGGGGCGCCAATTGCGGGCCGCTATCGCTCGCAGCGGCGCTGGCGCTGGATCTGCCGACCGTGCGGACCTTCATCCCTAACTTCGAGCAGAAGGGCTACACGAACCCGACGATGATGGAGGCGGCGCTGGTCAAGGCCGGCATCCGCTACACTCGCACGACCAAGCTCATGACGCAGGTGCCTTGCGAGGGCCTGAATCGAATCCAGTGGGAGGGGCCTTGGCTCAAGCCTGGCGTGCCGCCGATGGCCGCCTACGGCTACACGCACTGGATCGCCTACAGCGAGGGCCGAGTTTTCTGCTCGGCGGTCGTCCTTATCGGCTGGTTGCCGATGGCCGAGTGGCGCGAGGAAATCGCCCGTGTCTGCAAGGAAGAGATCAAGCGCTGCACCGGCTGGCACATCACCCATCACTACGCCTTCGAGGTTTTGGCCAAATGATCACCGTCCCTGCCTCCCTCGCTCGTATCCAGGCCGCCGGAAAATTGGCCGGCAGGACCGGGCAGCTGCACACGGTCAACCCGCATGCGGAGACGTCGGAGGAGGCGCTGGTTTGGTTCCACTCCTGGCACCTGGCCGTGATCGAGAAAGAGGAGGGCGAGAAGATCCTGGTGGGCGAAAACTACGCGCACGAGGATCTGATGATCTGCCGACGCTCGGCCGTGGGGGATGACCTATGAGCCCCGCCCAGACAGCTCTCTATTTCCGCGAGTGGGGCAAGGTCCGCGCCCACTACATCGCCAAGGGCATCGACCCGAAGCAGGCGGAGAACAAGCGGCACGAGCTGCACAAGAAGGCCCTCGGCACCGACAAGTCCTCGAAAAGCTTCACGAACGCCGACCTCGACCGGGTCCTGGCCGCGTTCTACGCCATCACGCGCCCAGCCGACCTCACCGCCCAGCTCCGCCAGATCGACCAGCCCGAGCTGCGCCGGCAGGAGTGCTGGATCCGCATCCTCGACATCCTCATCGAGCTGCGCGTCGGCAATAAATACGCCTACGACGAGGACGATCTGCTCGCTCGCCGCGTGGCCTACGTCGACGGCCTCGTCGGCAAGGTGATCAAGGGCCAGCAGCGCTGGGACCAGCTCGACGACAAGCAGGCCCGCGTCCTCCTCGGCATCATGCAGCGCCGGCTGTTGGCCGTGCGCCAGGCCGCCGCGAAGCACGAGGCCCCGGCCGCCGCGCACAAAATGCCGGACAACTTCCCCTGGTGATGAATGTCCCCACGCCACAGTTCATCCCGCCCAAGCCGTCGGCCCAGCATATCGAGACGCTGGTCACCTACCTGCGCGGGCAGCCGACCTGGATGACAGCAGAGCAGATCGGCTTTGCCCTCGGCTGGGGCGACCGGAAGGTGCGTCGGGTGGCCAGCGCGTGTGACGAGATCGTCAGCCACCCCGGCAGCGAGGGTTACAAGCTGGAGGAGAAGAGTTCCGAGGATGAATTCAGCCACTTTGGAAACTCCCTCCGCGCGCAGGCCCGCGCGATGATCGGCCGCTGGCTGCGCGTCCGCAACAAGCGCCGCCAACGCCAGCGCGACCAAGGGCTGCTCCCACTATGAGTATGATCGGCTACCTGGACGAACGGGATCTCCGCCAAGAGCAGGCGGCCAAGCTGGCCGAGCGCGACCGCAAGGAGCGCGAATGGCTCTACGGCGACCGCACCGATGCCGAGCGGCTGATCAGGTTCGATGCCTGGGTAAAGGCCGAGCTGGCCACCCGGATCGATTGGACCTGGGCGGGCGACGCCAAGACCAAGCGCATCGAGCAGTGCAAGGTCGGCCTGGAGAACATGGTCAAGCAGCTCTGGTCCCGCGGCTGGCACCTCGACGGCAAGCGCCTGGCCACCCTGATCAAGGACGCCCTGGACGAGGTTGGCGAGGCCCAGCGGAAGGGCCGGGTGCGGGACTTCTGGCCGTTCTTCAATGCCGTGGTGACCCGCTACGTCGGGGCCAACGCCGAGGAGATCCAGCAGGCCGCCATGTCCATCGGTGCCGGGACCGGGAGGATCTTTGAACAGCTGCTGCGGAAGACGCCCCAGCAAGCCAGCATGACCGAGCTGGTAGCCCGCCGGGCCGACGAGACGATCCGCGAGCAGGTCAAACGCCAGCGCGCCCAGGAGGCCCGCCAGAAGGCCGATGCAGCCCAGCCGCAGCTCTTCTGATCAGCCTTTGCAAGCCCGGTGCATCGAGCCGGGAAAGTGTCTAAAACTCGGTGTTTTTTGTGGCTCGGCGGCTGTTTTTGTCTCAAACCACTGTTCCGCCCCGTAAGTTGCTGATCTTCGTGATCCTTCGGGCTTTTTTGCCCTGCTTTTATCTTTTCTCAAACTCCCCTGTTCCCTTCATCAGTATCCCGGCAGCCCCTCCGTGATCGCGGGCAGCGTGATGGTTTCCTCGTATTCCTGGTTCTTCCGCTTGAATTTTATCCGGATGCGCCGGGGCGCCTCGTAGTTGCCGGAGGAATCCTTCTGCAGCGAATCCTCGGTGGACCACAATTCTGTCGTAGTGTCGTAGTAATCGTAGGTCAGCGAGGTCGCAAAGGGCGAGAGCACGGCCATCCGCGGATTGGCGTCGGCAAAATCCTCCTCCAGACGCGACTTGTAATAGAGGACGAGCCCGTCCGCTTCGCGCCAGGCGAGCGCACACTGCACCTCGGGCAGCGGCGTGGACGGCCAGGTGAGGAGACGGTCGCCCATCGGCAGGTCGAAGGTGAGCAGGTCGTCGGTCCCTCCTTCCGGCAACCGCACCTCCGCGACCGCCGGCGCGCCGGCGGCGGGGGTGTTGCCCCGGGCGCTGGCCGCGGAGGCGAGCAGGAGTTCGTCGAGATGGCGGGTCACCGCGCGGGTATGCTGGACGAAGATGAACTGGTCCTGGTTCTTCGTCCACGCCTCGGTGATGGAGAAGACGAACTGGTTGATCGCCGTCAGCAGCGCGGCCAGCAACGCGAGTGCAAGGAGGACTTCGATGAGGGTGAACCCGCCTTCGTCCCGCGGGTGGAACGCGGCCTCCGGACGCGTTTTTCCGACGCGCGCATCCTGAAACGCGTCCGGAGGCCGCGTTCCACCATTCGGATTCACAGATTGGCCGCGCTTCATTGATAGGTCCGCTCGGCGAGCTTGCTGCGGGCGGCGGCGCGCAGGGTTTCGCGGTCGGCGGGTTGCGACCAGGTCGGACGGAGCAACCGGCAGGTCTCGGTGAGGGTTGTCCGTTTCCCCGAGTCGTCGTCGGTCAGTTCGATCTCGAGCGTGACGTCGAAGAGGTCGGCCACGGTCGTCGGGGTGAGCGTGGCCTTCCAGCGGGCGGAACGCTCGTCGGGCAGCGTGAGATCGTTCCACGCGGTGATCTTGTCGACCGACGGCTCGGCCCGCAGCGCTTCGCGCACGAGGCGGAGATCGCCCGCCTGATCGTCGCGGTGCAAGGCGGCGTGCTGGGCGGTGAGCACGTTCACGTAGGACGAGGCGAGCACGAGTCCCGAAAAGGCGAAGATCGCCAGGGCGACCATGACCTCGATGAAGGTGAACCCGCCTGTGCCTGGAAGTGGCTGCGTATATTGTGGGAGGGGCTTTACGCCCCGACGGTATGAGTTCAGCGCCCTTGAAGTCGGGGCATAAAGCCCCTCCCACATTTTATGACTGGAGGCGTGGATCCTCATCTCAGCGGTGCCCGGGGCTGGCCTCGGGGGAGAGCACGGTGCAGGTCCAGGGGTCGAGCGTCAGGATCTGGCTGGTCTTGCCGCGCACGATCTCGAGCCGGAAGGGATCGCTGGTGCCGTCGGCGTAAAAACACACGCGGGCCAGCGAGGACTCGACGAGACGACCGCCGACCAGCATGGACGAGATGCGGGCAGGCGGCAGCAGCCGCACCTCGCCTTCGTCCGTCAAGGCGGCCTGGCCTTCGCCCCAGTTGAGCACGCGGGCCTTGTCGTCGTAGCGCAGTTCCAGCGTGCGGCCGGTCAGCACGGCGCTGTGCCGTGCGCTGGCGATGGCGCCGAGCGCGGTGTTCTGGACGTCGTCCGTCGTGACGGTCCGCAGCAGTGTGCTGCTGCCGCCGATGAGCAGCGCGGAGATGAGCCCGAGGAGGGCCAGCACGACGAGAATCTCCAGCAACGAAAACCCGCTGGAGCGTGGCAGGCCCCCGATGGAGCTGCGGCGGAACATCACCAGTTGCCGATGTCGTCGGCGGTCTCGGCCGTCTTGTCCGGACCCTTGGAATACAGGTCGTAGCCGCCGACGTTCTTCACGCCGGGGTAGCGGTATTCGTAGGGCTGGCCCCAGGGATCGACGGGGGCCTTGCCGCCGGTGGAGTCGAGGTAGGGGCCGCGCCATTTTTCGGCGTTGCCCGGCGCGGTGATGAGCGCGGCGAGGCCCTCGTTGGTCGCCGGGTAGTCCCCGAGGTCGATGCGGTAACGCACGAGCGGGGTCTTGAGCGAGTCGCGCACGAAGATCTTCGCGATGGCCTCCTGGCTTTGGCCGAAGATCTTGTCGGTGTTGCTGACGACCAGCCCGACCAGCAGCCCGATGATGGCGAGCACGACGAGGATTTCGAGCAGGGTGAATCCGCCTTCGTTCCGCCCAGGGCGGGACTTCAGCGAGACAAGGGCCCGGCGCCGGACGCCGGAGAACGGGGTGGTAAGGCGAGAACGAATCATGGTGAAAATCAAGCTTACGGCTGCGTGCGACGGGGCCGCTGGGTCGGCTGGGCCGACTGCGCCGGGCCGCCGGGCTGGTTGTTGGCGCGTTCCGCGCGACGGCGGCGGTATTCCTCGATCATCGCCTGCGCCTCGGGCGGCAGGTTGCGCATGAGCGGTGTGGGCTCGCCGTTCGGCCCGTTCTCGAGGCGCGCGCGGACCATGTCGCGGATCTGGGCGCGGCGTTCGTCGAGATTCTCCCGTCCTTCGGGATTCGGTCCCTTGTCCCCGGCCGGCGCGGGCGCCGGGACCGGGGCGGCGACGAGCGCGACCCGCGCCTGCTTCAGCGGCAGCGTGAGCGAGCGCCCGGCCTGCGTGATCTGGACCTTGTCGGACGCGGCGTCGTAGGACTGCACCTCCAACCCCGGAACCTTGCCGTTCACCTCGATCCACTGCGACGTCTTGGTCGTGGGGTTGTAAAGGTTGACGAAATAAACGCCCTCCTCCTGCACCACGCCGCGAAATTCGAGATCGTTCGGCGCCGAGGCGGCCGGGGCATCCGACGCGGTCTGCCCGAACGGGGAATTGCCCAGCAGCGTCTGCCAATCCGCGGCGCCGGCAACGCCAGGCAGACCGGCGAGGAGCAGGAGGGCAAGATACGGCGGCGGGGGGCGAAACTTCATACGGGAAAAATCAGGACAGGATCTTCAGACTTAGGCACGGGCAGGGGATATGACGAGACCTTTTCCCGGGGGTTACGTTCCCGATGTGGCATAGACCAATTGGAAGAGCCCCGATCGAGTGGCTGCGGCTTCCCGGTTCGACGGGCTCACGGCCCAGAGCTTGTCGAGGGGCAGCCGCAGGATTTCACCGGCTGGAAGCCGGTGCCACCGATCCACGCTACAGCTTATCCGGAGCGGGCGAGCCTTCCATTTTCCGACGGGCCATGCGCTTCTGGCGCATACGCAACAGGGCCAGCGCGCCCAAGGCTCCCATAAAATAGGTGCTCGGGGCTCCGCCTCCCCCTCCTCCCCCGCCGCCGGAGGATGACGCCGGGCTGGTGGGCGTGGTCGGGGTGGTCGGTGTCGTCGGCGTGCCGGGGGTGGAAGGGGTGCTGGTGCTGGCGGCGGAAAAGAGGCCGAGTTCCGGCCGGCCGCCGAAGCGGCTGCTGAAGGCCGGGAGCACATAATCCATGTTGCCGCTGCTGATGCCGAACCAGGTGAGCAGATCGCGGGCGTATTCATCCACGGACACGCCGGGGATGAGCCGGCCCTGGCCGGTGTCGATCGCCGCGAGGTTCTGCAGGTTCGGGTAATAGCCGGCGGACGCATCGCCGTAGACTTTGCCGCCGCCCACGGCGCCGCCCATCACCAGGTGGTTGCCGCCCCAGGCATGGTCGGAACCGTTGCCGTTGGACGTGAGCGTGCGGCCGAAGTCGGAGGCGGTGAAAAGGGTGGCCTTGTCCGCCATGCCGATCTCGGCAAGAGCGCTGGAAAAGAAACCGACGGCCTGGCTGACCGTGCGGAGCATCGTCAGCTGGTTCTCGACGACTTCGTCGTGGTGGTCCCAACCGCCGAGCTGGACGAAGAAGATCTGCCGCTTCGCGCCGAACTTGCCGTTGGCCGCGATTATCTTGGCGATCATGGCGAGGCTGTTGGCGAGGGAATTGCCCGTCGGAACCGCGGTGGTGAGCGTGATGCCGCTCAGGGCGGAGGAGAACTCGGCGTAGGAGTCGACCGCATCGCGCGTGCTGTCGGCATAGGTCTGCTCGAAGAGGTTGCGGTAGGTCTGGTCGACGATGTTGTTCACGCCCTTGGAGCGGACGGCCGTGAGGTTGTTGACGGCGGTGGCGCTGTAGCCGGTGAGGGCCGTGGCGCCGGAGGAGCCGACGGCGTAGGTGAACGCCTGCTGGCCGGTGAGGAACACGCTCTGGCCCGACAGGGAGATGTTCATCGACACGAGGCTCGGGCCGTTGAGCGACTTGATGATGTCGGCGGCGCGACCGCCCCAGCCGATGGCGGTGCGCTGGTCGGGGATGCAGGTCTGCCACTGCTTGATCTGGTCGGCGTGCGAATAGAGCGAGACCGGCAGATGACGGCCGGCCTTGACGTCCGCCAGCGTCGTGGGGCGGACCAGCGAGCCGACGTTAGACACGAAGGCCAGCCTGCCCTGGGTGAAGAGGTCGCGCACCTCGGTCATCGACGGGTGGATGCCGAGCGTGCGTCCGCCGAGGTTGCCCGGGGTGATCTGGAGGAGCGTGTCCTTCGCGAGGGCGAGGTTGCCGCGGACCTTGGCGTAGGCCTCGTATTCACCGCTGCTCGTGGGCACGAGCATGTTGAAGGAGTCGTTGCCGCCGGCGAGGAAGAGGCAGACGAGCGCGCGGTAGTCGCCGCCGGCGGGAGCGGTCTGGGCCGCCAGGGAATTGGCCAGCCGCAGGGTGAGCAGGGTCGAAAACAGCGCGGTGGTGCCGACGCCGGCGCAGCTGGCCTGGCCGATGAATTCGCGGCGGCTGATCGAAGGGGAGGAAGAGCTCATGGTCGGCGGATCATTTGAGCACGGCGCAATCCGGCGAGACGGCGACGAGATAGACGGCGAGACGGGCCTTGGTGAGCGCGAGGGTGCTGCCGGACGGCACCATGGCGGTGGTGACGCCGTTGACGGCGGTGACGACCTTGGCGCGGGTGTCGGCGCTGAGCGTGCCGTGGGTGAGCAGCAGGTCGACGTTGCCCACGAGCGCCTCCGCATTGTCGGACAGCGCGGCCTGCGGCGCGAGGTCGAGACTGAAGTTGGCCACGCTGGCGTTGTGGATGAGGTTGTAGAGATTGTTCGGCGTGGTGATGCCGAAGACCGAGTTCAGGATCTGGAACTCGGGGCCGACCAGGCCGGCGTTGCCGATCGCGCCCGGCGGCTCGTAGTCGGGCAGGTAGAAATTGAACACCGACGGCGCGGAGAGCGGATACTGCCCGAGGGTGCTCTCGGACACGGCGCCGCCCAGATCGTAGGGCAGGAAGCTGCCGCTGACGCTGTAGCGGAAGGCGCGCAGCAGGTGCGTGACGCGGAGGAACGGTTCGCGCAGCTTGCCGTGCTGCGGGTCGAGCGCGAAGGCGAGGTTGCGCGCCTCCTGGTCGAGCAGGATGGCCTTGATGACCGCCACCATGTCGCCGCGCTGGCCGCGGCCGTTGTCGGCGAACGCGGCGGCGACGCGGGCGACGTAGCCGTCGGAGGGATTCGAGGTCACGAGGCGCTGGATGAGCAGGCGGCCGATGAACGGGCCGGTGTTGGGATGCTCGACGAGGTTGTCGATGGCGTCGTTCACGTCCTGCATGCCGCTCTGGCCGGCGGGGAGCACCGGCTTGCGCGCGCCGGGGTAGCTGAGCAGGGTCTTCGCGCCGGTGTCGTGCTGGAGATCCCACATCTTCATCGGCTGGGTGTAGTTCGCCGGGCTGACGCGCGGGAAATCCAGACGCCCGGTGCCGGTGCCGACCGCGTTCGGGTTGTTGTCCTCGTCGGTGAAGCCGGTGAAGACCCGCGCGAACTCCGTGATGTGCTCGTTGGTGTAGGATTCCGCCGCGCGGTCGTTCACGACGGACTGGTAGGTGCCGTCGGGATTGAGCAGGTAGAGGCCGATGGTGAAGAGCTGCATCGCCTCGCGCGCGTAGTTCTCGTCGGGCCGGGTGCCGGTGGTGGCGTTGGCCTTGCGGTTGCGGTAATGGGTGAGGAAGCGGCCCATCATCGGGTGTCGCGTCACGTCCATGAGCAGCTGCCGGAAGGTGCCGAAACTGTCCTGCGCCAGCATGTCGTAATAACTGGAGGAACCTTCGGCCGCGTTGCTGATGGTGGAGACGTTGTCCGAGATGACGAAGATCTGGCTCAGGGCGTAGGCGACGCGTTGCCGGAGCTGGTCGCTGCCGGCGATCATCACCTGGTTGCGCGCGCGGCGGTTGTGGCTGTTGTTGATCGCGGTGATCTGGCCCGCGGTGAGCGCGGCGGTCACGAGCGGCGCGGCCAGCGTCGCGGGCTTGGCGACCTCCCGGTCGATCCAGGCGTTGTAGTCGTAGCCGAGGTTGCGCAGCTCGGTGATCGACTCCGCCGTCGGTCCGAAGGTCGCCTGGGCGAGAAACCGCGACGCATGCTCGTCGGCGCTGAGCGTGGTGTCGGGCTGCACGGTCTGCGCGCCCAGCCGCGCCAGCAGGAGGGCGGCGATAAGAACCAGGCGAAGGTTTGGGGCCATGGGGAGTGGCGGGATCTTGGTGACTTGGCGGGACGCTACCGCCACAGCCGAGGTGCCGTCGAGCGCGTTGTGGATGAATCGTGCGTGAATATCGCAGGCGGACGGCCCAGCTGCCGGCTCAACCGTAAAGATGCAATCGCCGGCGGAGGCCGCGTTCCACCATTTGGTTAGCCGGCTGGCGGCTTGGCCTCTTCCGTCTCCGTGCCCGGGAACGGCGGGCGGAGCGTGCGGCGGCGGCGGACCTCCTGCAGCATCCGGCGGGCCTCGGGCGGCAGGGCGCTCATGAATTCCTCCGTGTCGGCCGCCTCGCGGTTGGGTTCGCTGACCAGCTTCAGGGCGACGGTGTTGTCCGCGAGGGCGATCCGCGCCTGTTTCAACGACAGCGAAAGCGACCGGCCGGCCTGCGCCACCTTGAGCGTGCCGGAGCCGGCATCGTAGGACTTCACCTCGATGCCATCGGCCCGGGCGTTCACCGGCAGCCATTGCGCGGTTTTCGTCACCGGATTGTAGAGGTTGACCAGGAAGACCCCTTCTTCCTCCACCACGCCGCGGAATTCGAGATCACCGGCCGCCGGGCCAGTCGGAACCGGCGCCGCCTGGCCGAACGGTGAATTGCCGAGCAAGGACTGCCAGTCGCCGCCGTGCAGTCCGGACACTGCTCCGATGAACAGTGCGAGACCCGACAGGAGCACTGGAGAGAGGCGTTTCATGCGGAGGGCTGGCGGAAAACTCGCGCCGACCGGGAAAAATGACGAGCTGATTTCCTCTTTCTCCGCCCATGCACGCGGGGTGAGGGCACCCTGCCCACAATAAGCCGTATCGATGCAGTCGAGCGACGAATTCCCCTTGGCTAGTTTTTCACCGAACGGTGGTCGCCGGTTTCCATACCGGCGACAGGGGATCCACGAGAGCGCCGAAGCGTCGGTATGGAAACCGACGCCCACCCGACTGCATACTTACGGATAAGCCCTACTCCGGCGGGCGGCCTGTGCGGCGCTCGATCGCCCAGTGGTAGGTCTGGACGTAACCGGCGGCGCTCCGGCGCCACGAAAAGTCCTGCGCCATCGCGCGTTGCTGCAATCCGGCGAGCTCCGCCGGCCGGTCGTAGTAGGTGGCGCAGGCCCAGCCGACGGTGTTGAGGAGCGCGCTGGCGGTCGCGTCCTGAAAGACGAAGCCCGTGCCCCGCCCCTGCCCTTCCGCGAAATTTTCCACGGTGTCCACCAGACCGCCGGTGGCGCGCACGATGGGCAGCGTGCCGTAGCGCATGGCATACAGCTGCGTGAGCCCGCACGGCTCGGTCCGGCTCGGCATGAGAAAGAAATCGCAACCCGCCTGGATGCGCCGCGCGAGCTGGCCGTCGAAGCCGATATGCGCCGCGAACCGCCCGCGGTAGGCGTGCGCCGCCCAGCGGAACGCACCTTCGAGCCCGCCCTCGCCGCTGCCGAGCAGGACGATCTGCACCTTCATCCCGTCCAGGATCTGCGGCAAAGCGTCGGCCAGCAGATCGAGGCCCTTCTGCGCCGCCAGCCGCGACACCACGCCGAAGAGCGGCACGCGGGGGTTCACCTCGAGACCAAAATGCTCCTGCAGCGCAGCCTTGCACCCGGCCTTGCCCGCGAGATCGGCCGCGGAGTAATTCGCCGGCAGGGAGCGGTCGTGCGCCGGATCCCACGTGGACTCGTCGATGCCGTTGACGATGCCAACGAGGTCGCCGCCACGGAAGCGCAGCACCGGATCCAGCCCGAAGCCGCCTGAGGGCGTCTTGATCTCCTCGGCGTAGGTCGGGCTGACGGTGGTGAGCTTCGTCGCGTGAAAGAGCGCGGTCTTCATCAGGTTCACCGCGCCGCCGATGAGAAGCTGGTCGCGGTGGAAGTCGTCCCACGGCAGCCGGGCGAAGTTGATCACGCGCGCCGGCGAGTAGCCCTGGTGCTCGAGGTTGTGGATGGTGAAGACCGTCGCGGCGTTTCCCAGCAGCGTGTCGCGCAGCGTGGTATTGAGCATCAGCGGCAGCAGGCCGGTCGCCCAATCGTGGCAATGCACCACGTCGGGCGTCCACGCCAGCTGCTGGCAGAGGGCGAGCGCGCCGCGCGACAGGAAGGCGAAGCGCAGGTCGTTGTCCTCCCGCGCGCCCCACGGGCTGTCGTAGACCTCCGCCGCGCCGAAGAAATGGTTGTTCTCCAGAAAATACACCGGCACCGCCGCGCCGGGCAGCGTCGTCTCCCAGGTGCGCGCCCAGTGCGCCGCGCGGCCGACGTCCACGCCGAGGGGCTCCGGCAACGCCCGCCACTCGCCCACGCGCTTCACGTTGCCGTAGGCCGGGCAGACGATGCGCACGTCATGGCCGAGCGCCGCCAGCTCCTTGGGCAACGCGCCGACCATGTCCGCGAGCCCGCCGACCTTGACGAACGGCTCGACCTCCGGCGTGACAAAAAGGATTTTCAAGGCGCGCACGGCCGGAGCAAACCGCAGGCGCGCTGGCCTGCCGAGTCTAAAGTCAGGAAGGTGGCATCGGCTTCCAGCCGATGAAGCATGGGACCCTGCGGCTGGAAGCCGCAGCCACTTCCCCTCACCGCTTCGCCACCGGGTAGCTGCCGAGCCACTTCACGAGCGGGCACTTGCGGCTGAGCTCCTTGAGCGCCGCCTGCATCGCCGGATCCTCGTAGTGGCCGGTGACGTCGAGGAAGAAGATGTAATCCCACGGCTTCAGCCGGCTCGGGCGCGACTCGATGCGCGTGAGGTTGAGCTTGCGGCGGTTGAACGGCTGCAGCGCGTGCAGGAGCGCGCCGGGCTCGTGGTGGAGCGACACCAGCAGGCTGGTCTTGTCGTGGCCGCTGCCGGCCGAGCCCGAGGCCTCGCGGCCGAGGAAGACGAACCGCGAGGTGTTGTTCTTGAGATCCTGGATGTGCGTCGCCGCCACCGGCACGCCGTAGCGCTCGCCGGCGAGGCGCGGCGCGATGGCGGCGGCGCCCTTTTCCTTCGCCGCGATCTGGACGCCGAGCGCGGTGCTGTCCACGTCGACCAGCTGGGCGTGCGGCAGGTTGCGCTGCAGCCAGCGCCGGCACTGCGCGAGCGCCTGATCCTTCGAATAGATCTTTTTGATCTTCGCCAACGGCTCGTGGGAGAGCAGCGTGTGCTCGATCTCCTGATGAAGCTCGGCGACGATCTTGAGCGGCGTCTCGACGAACAGGTCGAGCGAGTCGCGCACGGAACCCTCGGTGGAGTTCTCGACGGGCACGACGCCGTAGTCGGCCTCGCCCTTCTCGACGGCGGTGAAGATGTCGGCGATGGTCGGCAGCGCCCGGTAGTCCACGCTCGAGCCGAACTTGCGGATGGCGGCGGCGTGGGTGTTGGTCGCCTCGGGCCCGAGATAGGCGACGCACAGCGGCTTCTCCAGCGCGAGCGCAGCGGACATGATTTCACGATAGATGGCCTGCAGGGCGGCCGGCTTCAGCGGCCCTTGGTTCGCGGCCGCGACCCGGCGCAGCACGTCGGCCTCGCGCTCGGCCACGTAGATGCGGGTCTTCGCCCCGCGCTTCAGCTCGCCGATCTTCTGCGCGCACCGCAGGCGGGTGTTGAGCAGCTTGACGGTCTTCTGGTCGAGTGCGTCGATCTGGGCGCGGATTTTGGCGAGTTGTTTTTTCATGAGCTGGCTGGGGCGAAGAGTGGGGCCGGTCTGTGACCGGCCGGTTGGAGCGGAAATCGAGTGGCGCTGGTCCGGTCGGAGACCGGACCTACTGGGCGGCGGGACGGCGGAGGGCAGCATGCAGCGCCTTGGCCCGGGTAATCAACTCCGCAAGCGCCTTGGGCGTGACGGATTGCTTCGGGTCGTCGCCGAGGCCCTGGCTCGGGCTGACGTGAGACTCGATGCAGAGGCCGTCGGCGCCGTAGGCCACGGCGGCGAGCGCGGCGGCGGACACGTAGGCGGCCTTGCCGACGGAGTGAGAGGGATCGACGACCACGGCCGCCCAGGTCCGCTCCTTAAGCAGCGGCGTGATCGACTCGTCCGGGTGGTTGCGGTAGCCGTCGAGCGTCGGGGTGGTGCCGCGCGGACAGAGCATGACGTTGGGGTTGCCGAAGGCCGCGATGTATTCCGCGGCGGAGATGAACTCGTTGAGCGGGCCCATGTGGATGCTGCGCTTGAGCAGCACCGCGGTGGGGCGGCCGGCGATGGCGTGCCCGACCTGGCGGAGGAGCGAGTAGTTCAGGGCGTTGCGGGCGCCGATCTGCAGCACCTGCACGCCGGCCTCGAGCGCCAGCTTCACGTGCTCGGCTTCCATCACTTCGGTGACGGCCGGCAGGCCGGTGCGACGCGAGGCGTCCATCAGGGTCTCGAGCGACTTGGCGTCGCCTTGGAAGGCGTAGGGATTGGTCCGCGGCTTCCACACGCCGCCGCGGATCGCGTGCGCCCCGGCCTCCTTCACCGCCTGCGCCGTCTCCAGGAAATAGTGCGGATTCTTCGGGTCGATGGTGCACTGGCCCGCGACAATCAGCAGCTCCTCACCGAGGGTGACGGCGCCGATTTTCAGCCGGCCGTTGGCCAGGTCGGAGCGGCGGTCCATGAGCTTGAACGGCGACTGGATCGTGTCCACGCGGTCGACATACGGCAGGCCCTCGAGCCGGTTGATCATCAGCTCGTGGCGCTCGTCGCCCACGATGGCGTAGATCGTGCGGATGTCGCCGACGATCGGTTGGATGCGGCAGCCGAATTCGGCGACGATCGCGGTCAGCTCGGCGACTTCTTCGGGCGAGAGGCGGTTGTTTTTCGGGAGGATCATGGCGGTGGTGGCTTAAAGCAAAAAAGCCGCCCGGTTTGGGCGGCTCCTTTGCTTAAATCTGGTTGTTCAGTTTATGCGTTGGTGCAGCCGCCCAGGTGCTTCGGGCTAAAAAAGCCGAAGAAGTAAAAGAAGGTGGCGGCAAAACGATTCACGGGGGCAAGTGGTGACGCGCGGCGAGGTGGCTGTCAATTCCGGAGCCGCTTATGACTTGGCAGTGTGCGCCCGCGCGGCCGCAAGCAACTGCGCCCATTCCGAGGTCTGCCCGCACGCCAGCCGCACGGCGGCCCGCGCGTTGAGCGCGCCGACGATGTTGCCCGTGCCGCAATAGGCGCCCGCCGCCCACACCTTGGGGCGCACCTGCTCCAGCACCGGCAGCCCGTCCGTCGTGTAGGCGACCGACGCGGCCCAGCGGTGCGTGACCGGCGCTCTCACCCGCAGGCGTTCGCGCAGGAATCTTTCCAGCAGTCCCTGGATGAACGCCGTCGGCTCCGCCTCGGTCGTCCATTCGGTTTCCATGGCGTGATCGCGAAATCCGCCGAGCGCCACCGTGCGGTCGGGCTGCTGCTGCCAGTATTCATAACCGTGCCGCCAGTAGACCGGCCGCGGAAAATCCACCTCGGGCGCCGGGGCGGTCGCGAGCATCTGCAACCGCGCCGTGCGCACGCGCGGACTGAGTTCGGGAAAGATTTTTTCCAACCGGCCGTCCACCGCCACCACCACCGTATCGCACAGCACCGTGCCCGCATCCGTCACCACCGCACCGGGCACCATTTTGCGCACGGGCGATCTTTCATACAGGCGCGTGCCGTCCGCCCGCAACCGCCGGGCAAATGTCCGCACCCGGTGCAACGGCTGCATGACGCCATCCGTCGGCAGCAATACCCCCTCACCTTCCGGTCCGGCGTAGGGCTCGGCGGCAAATCCCGCTTCGCGCAGCGCCGCGAGATGCTTCCCGCAATCCTCCAGTTCCGGCGCGTCGGCAGCGATGCGCAGCGAGCCGGTCAGCCGTATGATGCCGGGCAAGGCGTCGGCCTGCCGCCTGATCTCGTCCGCGGTCAGCCGGTAGATCGCCGTGGCCGTCTCGTGCCCGAAGTCCCGCACGGTCTCGTGGAAAAACTTCGCCAATCCCGCGAGCACGAAACCGCCGTTGCGACCCGCCGCGCCTGCCCCGACCGCGCACGCGTCGACACCGACTGCGCTCACACCCTGTGCCGCCAGTTCCTCCAGCGCCGCGAGGCCCGAGCCGCCCAGCCCGACGACGCAGACATCCGCGCGCACGGTGCCCTCGAGCCGGGGCAGCGGGGTCCACTCACGGTCGTCCCAGATCGGGAGGTTCATCGCCGGGGATATTCACCGGCTTCGCCGCCGTGGCAAGAGCGCGGACGGTTGACGCGCACCGCCCGTCACGCCTTGATGCGCTCGCCACCCATGAAGCCGCTTTACGATTTCACCCAGCTGCCCGTCGACCGCACCCTTGCGCCGCGCGACGGCATGGTCGCGCCCGACCTGCCCGAGCAATATTTCGACCTCGGTCGCCGCGCTCTGGAGCTGATCCATTTCTCCTCGGTGCTCTGCGACAAGCCGCATTATCCCGACATTCTCGACCTGCCCTGCGGCCACGGCCGCGTCTTGCGGTGGCTGCGGGCCCATTACGGCTATGCGAAGATCACCGCCTGCGACCTCGATCGCGACGGCGTGGATTTCTGCGCGGCGCAGTTCGGGGCGCTGCCCGTCTACTCCGAGCCCGACCTGCGCCGGCTGCCGTTCGAGGCCCAGTTCGACCTCATCTGGGTCGGCTCGCTCGTCACCCACCTGAGCCAGGATCGCTGGCTCGCCACGCTTGACTGTCTCGTGAAATGGACGCGCGAATGCGGCGTGATCATCTTCAGCACGCAGGGCCGTTGTTACACCAGCCTGCTCGCGGCGGGCCGGCGGAATGTCACGGAGAACATCGACAAACCCGCCTTGCTCGAGGAGTTCTCGCGCACCGGCTTCGCCTACCAAAAATATTTCGAAAAAGAGCACGGCGATTACGGCGTGGCCGTCACCTCGCCCGAGTGGCTCATGCGCACGCTGCAGCGCTACCCCGACATCATCATGCGCGCCTACCTGGAGGAGGCCTGGGGGATGCAGGATGTCGTCATTCTCTACAAGAAAGCCGGCCACTACGCGCCGTTGCTCGGCGTGCCGGGGACGAACGCCGCGGAACCCCCGCCCGTGGCGAAGTATGGATTCACCGACTGGCTGCTCGGACGGAAATAATGCACCGGCCGGCAGGGACGCTTGCCTCCAAGCGCGCTGGCCGTTGGGACGACGACCCCTATCCGCTCTTCCCAAAGAACTCCCAGCACAACACCGCGGCGGCAGCGGAAACATTGAGCGACTCGACCGTGTCCGCGCCGGGGATCTTCACGAGGCGGTCGCACTGCGCCGCCACCTCGGGCGCCATGCCTCTTTCCTCGTTGCCCAGGATGATCGCGGGCGGACGCGGGATGCCGCGCGCCTTCGCCTGGGCGGGCGACAACTGGTTGCCCGTCAGGCTGGTGCCGATGAGAAAATGGTGCCGCTTGAGTTCCGCGCAGATCGACGGCAACGACGGCACGCGATAGAAATTCACGAACTCCATGCCGCCCTCCGCCACGCGCCAGGCCGCCTCGCCCGGCAGCGCCTGCCCCGGGTGATCGGGCACGATGATCGATTTCACGCCGAAGAACGCCGCGGTGCGCACGATGGCGCCGACGTTGTTGGCGTTGCTCACGCGGTCGAGCAACAGCAGCGGCGCGCGCGCGCGGCCCCATTCCGCGAGAACCTCGCGCGTCACCTTGCGCAACGGCCGCTCGCCGATGACCGCCACGATGCCGCCGTGCAGCTTCGTGCCGGCGATCTTCTCCAGTTCGGCCGCGTCCACCTGGCGGTAGACCTTCTTCTGCGCCGCCAGCCGCGCGCAGAACGCGCCCGCGCGCTTGCCGGTCGCCGCGTCGAAGAACAGCCGCCGCACCTCGTCCGGGTGCTGCGCGAACAGCGTCGAGACCGCCTGCCAGCCGCAGACGTTGAGTTCCTTTTGTGGGGCGTTGACGTGAAGTTTCATGAACGGGTGTCGCCGACCAGCGTAAATTCCTCGCGGTCGTGATAGAGGTGGCGGATGCGGAGATTCACGGCGTGCGCGGCGAAGGGCGAACCCGGCGCGCGCACCTCGCGGAGCAGCGCCAGCGAGTCCACGTGGCCGAACTTCAGGTTGATGACGAAGTGCCGGCACCAGCCGTGGGCCAGCCAGGGCGTCACGAGGTTCTGCATCACGTGGTGCGGCTCCTCGACGAGGTCGCAGAAAAGCCAGTCGAAGATCTCGCTCTCGTCCGGTTCGCCCTCCGCCACTTCGGCCAAGGCGGGCTGGAACTTGAACGCGTCCTCCAGCCGGTGCTCGATGAGCGGATGGTCGAGCGCACCCCCCTTGAGCGGGCCGTTGTCGATCGCGATGACCTTTGCTCCGCGCTTCGCCGCGCTGTAACTCCAGCCGCCCGGCGCCGCGCCGAGGTCGACGACCGTCTCGCCCGGCTGCGGCTCGCGTCCGAGCACGATGTAGGCCTCCTCGACCTTCAGGTAGGAACGCGAAGGCGCCTGGATGTCGTCGGCCATGCGGCGCTGCCCGCCGAGCCACGCCTCGCGCGCGACAAACACCCGGCCGAAATCGGCGAAGAACACGAACAGACCGCGCGCCGGCCCCGCCCCGCGCGGCAGCTCGGGTAAGGCCAGCTTGGCGACGCGCGAGAGTTTTTTCCGCAGAAGCTCGTCAAAGGCCTTCTCCACCGCACTGGCCCGGCGACCCAGTCCAACCACCTCGGGCACGGTCGAAAACACACACGGCCACGCCGCGTCGATCCGCTCGCCCCGCAGGCTTTCCAGGAAAAAGTCCGCCAGCTGCTGCGCCAGCGCATTGACCGACTCGCCCTTGAATTCACGCGGGGCCACCAGGGCCAGATGAGGGAAAGCCAGGTCCGCCAACCCTTCGGTCGCTGCGTCCGCCCCGCCGGTCAGCGCCCAGCCCGGTCCCTTCTCCGCCACCGGCCGGCCGGCCTCCGTGAGCTCGCGCTCGAGGAGGGCTTCGTAACCGTGCTGGCAGAGATAGAGCATGCGGGCAGCTTTGCCCGTGCCGGGAATGCCGCGAGGCGAAAATGTCCCCGCCTCCATACCGGCTGCTCTAAAATCTCCGTGCCTTTTGCGGCGGGGTGCGTTCACTGGCCGTTCACCATGCGCCAGCCGACCGCCGACCTTCGCATCAGCACCGCCCGCCCGCTCCTCTCCCCCGCGATCCTCGAGGAGGATCTGCCGCTGCCCGAGGCCGGCGCCGCGCTCGTGCAGGCCGCCCGGCGCGCCGTGGGCGACATCCTCGCCGGCCGCGACGACCGCCTGATCGCCGTCGTCGGGCCCTGCTCCATCCACGATCCGGCGGCGGCGCTCGACTACGCCAGGCAGCTCAAGCCCCTGGCCGACCGCCTCGCGCGCGACCTGCTGGTCGTCATGCGCGTCTATTTCGAAAAACCCCGCACGACCGTCGGCTGGAAGGGACTGATCAACGACCCGCACCTCGACGGCAGCTTCCAGGTCAACCACGGCCTGCGCCTCGCCCGTCGGCTGATGCTCGACATCAACGCCGCCGGCCTGCCCATCGGCACCGAATTCCTCGACACCACGCTGGGCCAGTATTACGCCGACCTCGTCTCGTGGGCCGCCATCGGCGCGCGCACCACCGAGAGCCAGATCCACCGCGAGCTCGCCTCCGGCCTGTCCATGCCCGTCGGCTTCAAGAACCGCACCGACGGCGACCTGCAGGTGGCGGTCGACGCCATCGTTTCGGCGCGGCACCCGCACTGTTTCCCCTCGCTCACCCGCGAGGGCGCGCCGGCCGTGCTCGCCACCACCGGCAATCCCGAGTGCCACCTGGTGCTGCGCGGCGGCACCCGCACCGGCCCGAACTTCGACCGCGACTCGATCCACCAGTCCGCCGCCCTGCTGGAAAAATCCGGCTCCCTCCCTGTCGTGCTGGTGGACTGCAGCCACGGCAACAGCGGCAAGAAACACGAGCAGCAGGTGCAGGTCGCGGCCGACCTCGCCGGACAGGTCGCGGGCGGTGAGCGAGCGATCATCGGCTTCATGCTCGAGAGCAACCTCGTGGGCGGCGCGCAACAACGCGTCGCCGGCCGGCCGCTCACCTACGGCCAGAGCATCACCGACGCCTGCCTGTCGCTCGACGAGACCGTGCCCGTGCTGGAAAAGTTCGCGCAGGCCGCCGCCGCGCGACGCGCGCGACCGCGCGCGAAGTAACCAGGTCCAAGTAACAAGTGACAAGCCCCCAAACCTCCCGCCCTTCTTGTCACTTGCCACCTGATACTTGATCCTTTCCCCCTCCATGCGTGTTCTCATCGCCTTCGACAAATTCAAGGACGCCCTTACCGCCGGTGCCGCCTGCGAGGCCGCCGCCGCCGCCCTGCGCACCAAGCATCCCGACTGGACGCTCGATCTCTGCCCGCTCACCGACGGTGGCGAAGGGTTTGCGGAGATTCTCACGCAGGCCGGCCAGGGCCGTCTCGAACGCATCGAAGTCAGCGGACCGCGCAGCGGAACGGTGACCGCCCCATTCGGCCTGGTGCCGGCCTACGGCCTGCCCGCTGCGGCGCGCGGAAAGCTCGGGGTGCCGGACAACGCCACCCTGGCGGTGGCCGACATGGCTTCGGCGAGCGGGCTCGCGCTGCTCGCCACCGCGGAACGCAATCCCTGGTTCGCCACCTCGCGGGGCACCGGTGAGCTGCTGGCCGCCGCCGCCCGGGAAAAGCCCGCGGCCATTCTGCTCGGCGTGGGCGGCAGCGCGACCAACGACCTCGGCCTCGGCGCGCTCACGGCGCTCGGCCTGCGGTTTTTCGACGCGTTCGGCCAGGTCATCGAGCCCCCCGTGCCCGCCCGCTGGCACCAACTGGTGCGCGCAGAGGGCCGGACCGGCCTGCCGCCGCTCTTCATCGCCTGCGATGTGACCAACCCGCTGCTCGGCCGGCACGGCGCGACCGCGACCTTCGGCCCGCAAAAGGGCCTGCCGGGCACCGATGTCCTGCAACTCGACACCCTCGCCGCGCATGTGGCCGGCGTGCTGTGCGACCATTGCGAACAACCGCGGGAGCTCACCCACACGCCCGGCGCCGGCGCGGCCGGCGGCATCGCCTTCGGCCTGATGGTCGCCGGCGGGGCGCGGCTCGTGCCGGGTTTCGACCTCGTGTCCGACTGGCTCGGCCTCGCCGGCCGCATCGCCGCGGCCGACCTCGTGCTCACCGGCGAGGGCCGGTTCGACGCCACTTCCCTCGGCGGCAAGGGGCCGGGTGGACTGGCGGCCATGGCCCGCCGGGCCGGCAAGCCCGCGCACATCTTCGCCGGCAGCCTCGGTGTCGAGGAAGACCGGTCGCACCACGCCGTCACGCCGGCCGGCATGCCGCTGGCCGAGGCGCTCCCGCGCACGGCAGAGTTGCTTTCCGCCGCGGTGCAGCGCCACCTTTGAACCGTGGCCGCTTCGCCGGGGCCGTCCGTCCCATGATTCTGCCCATCACCGGGTCTTTGTCCTCGCCATGTCTGCGGAGCGTTTTCAGAAATCACGGCACATGTCCCGCCGGTCGCTTGTGAAAATAACCCTTGGAACCGCCGCCGCCTGCGCCTGCGCCCTCTTGCTGGGCTGCTCGAGCAAACCGACGAAGGCCGCGGAAGCGGTCGCGCTCGTGGTGGCGCTGCCCGCGCCGCCCGTTCCGCCGCCGGAGAAACTCCCGCGCGTCATGCTCGGTATCGACGTGCTCGAGGCCGACGGCTTCAAGGCCATCGCCGGCAAGAAAATCGGCCTGCTCACCCACCCGGCCGGCGTCAACCGCCGCGGCGAAACCACGGTCAACGTCCTGCGCCGCGCCCCGCAATCGAAGCTCGTCGCCCTCTTCGCCCCCGAACACGGCTTCGACGGCCAGGTGAAGGCCGGCGACAACTTCGGCGACACCGTCCACGTCGCGACCGGCCTGCCGGTGTATTCGCTGCACGGCGCGAACCGCAAGCCGACGGCCAAGCAGCTCAAGGGCCTCGATGCGCTCGTCATCGACCTGCAGGACATCGGCGTGCGCTCCTACACCTTCAACGTCGTGATGCGCTACGCGATGGACGCGTGCTTCCAGAACGGCGTGGAGGTCATCGTGCTCGACCGGCCCAATCCGCTGGGCGGCCTGAAGGTCGACGGCCCGCCGCTCGACCCGGAAAACATGAGCGGCGTCGGCGCCTTTCCCCGCATGCCCTACGTCCACGGCCTCACCATCGGCGAGATCGCGCTGATGGCCAAGGACGGTTCGCGCGTGATCTCCGGCATGCCCGTGACCGACGCCGTGCGCGCCAAGGGCAGGCTCACCGTCATCCCGATGCGCGGCTGGAACCGCGCCATGCGCTGGCCCGAGACGGAGCTGAAATGGATGAGCACCTCGCCCAACATCCCGAGCTTCGAGTCGGTCATCGGCTACGCCATGGTCGGCCTCGGCGCGCAGAACAGCGGCTGGAAGTGGGGCATCGGGCGCGATTTTCCGTTCCGCGGCATCAGCTATCCCAAGAAGACCCCCGACGATATCATCAAGGCGATGGACGAATGGAAAATCCCCGGTGTCGCCTTCGTGAAGCGCAACGCCCTGGATCGCGAAGGCAAGCCCGCCGCCGGCGTCTACGTCGAGGTCGCCGACTGGGACCGGTGGAACCCCACCGAGCTGTCGTTCTACATGCACAAGCAGGCCGCGAAGTGGTCGCAACTCAATCCGTTCGCCGTCCTGACGACCGACGAGGCGCGCAGCTTCAAGATCCACGTCGGCTCCACCGCGTGGCACGACGCCCTCAGGCGTGAAGGCGCACGCATCGACATTGCCTCCTTCCTGAGAAACTGGAGCGAACGCGCCAAGGTCTACCGCGAGCAGACGAGGAAGTTCTGGCTGTATCCGTAGACCGCTTGCATGGCTGCGGCTTCCCGCCGCAAGGCTTCACCGGATGGAAGCCGCAGTCGCTTTGGAGGTGATGAAGTGAGTAAGATCCCCGAAGCGAGCTCCGGGGTATTTTGATCGAACCGCTCGCGGGCGGGGGGGGCGCCCGCGCTCCAGTCACCCGACTTGGAGCCAGGGCGACCTCGTCGTGGAGTCCCTCGACAAAGCCGGAGCGAGTTCCGGGGTATTGGACCCACTGGAAATAAAAATCCCGGAGGGCAGGCCGGATGACCAACCAGATACATCCGACCCGCAAAGAACCTCCGGGATTGAAAGTGGCTTGATCCGGCGAATCCCCCGGCAGGCAAAGCCCGACGGGAGACACACCTGATGCCGCCACTCCTTCATGCGAAAAAAGCCACCGGAACGGCTCATCTGGCGAGCAATATTCCCGTCCGCCACAAGAACGTTGCAATCGCTGGGGTGGAACGCGGCCTTCAGCCTTCGCAAGGCCTACGGCTGACAGGCCGGTCGCGTTTTCCGACGCGCGCATCCTGGAACGCGTCCAGAGGCCGCGTTCCACCGTTTTGGAGAGCCGCCGTCTTGATCCGCAACAAGCTGGATTAAGTCTTACGGCCGCCAGCGGGCGGCTTCTTCCGGCCGGCCGAGCGCGGTGTAAAGCGCCGCGAGACTCTGCCGTGATTCCGCCACGGCTGCCACCCAGGATCCGGCGACCCGGTTCGCCGCCGGTTGCTGTTGCAGGCCCTCATGCCAAGCGAGCAGGGGCGCCTCGGCGTCGGCATGGCGACCGAGCCCGGCGAGGAATTTCCCCAGTCCGCCCGCGGCCTCGATGGTGTCCGCATGGGCGAGGCCGTGGCGGGCGCGCCGCTGCTCGTAGACCTCACGGTAGGATTTCTCCGCCGCGGCGTTGCGGCCGGCCGCGGCCTGCATCCCGGCCAGCCGGTAGACCGCCCCCAACGTGATGCGGGCCGCCGGACCGATGGAGGTGCGGGCGGCGGCGACCGCCGGTTCGAGCAACGCGATGCCCGCGACCCAGTCCTGCCGGGCGGCGGCGACCCGGGCGCGCAGCACGCTGGCGTTGACCGTGTCGCTGTAGCCCGGCCCGAACTTGCGCAGGAGGGCGTCGAGCGACCCCGCGAGCAGCGCATCGGCCTCGGCGTGACGACCGGTCTCGATGCGGATCGTCGCCAGCGAAAGGGCGATGTTGAGGGTCGCCGGGTGTTCCGCGCCGGCCACCTTGCGGAGCAACACGTCCGTGGACTGGAGCAGCGGCTCGGCCGCCGCGTAATCGCGGGCTCCGACCATGATGCCGGTCAGGATGGTGGCGGCGGTAAGCGTCTGCGGATGCTCGGCGCCGAGGAGCTTGGTGCGCACGGCATAGACCCGCTCGGCCAGCGTCCGGGCATCGGCATACCGTCCCATCTGGCCGTAGATGGCGGAGAGGTTGATCATCGTCGGCAGGGTCTGCGGATGCTCCGGGCCATAGACGCGGTCCTTGAGGCGGATCGTTTCCTCGGCGACGGCGCTGGCTTCCTCGAACCGCTCCAACTCGGCCAGCACGACGGCATAATCCGACATGGCGGAAAGGGTGACCGGACTCTCGTCGCCGAGCACGCGCCGCGCGTCGGCCAGCGAGGCGCGGAGCAGCGGCTCGGCCTCGGTGTAGCGACCGCGATACATGATCTTGTAGAGCGCGACCCGGAGCTGGAGGGTCAGCGGATGGTCGGCCCCGACGGTGCGCGTCAGCCGGTCGAGCGTGTCGCGCCCGAGGGTCTCGGTCGTCTCCAGCTTCGCCGTCACCGGGTAGGAATCGTAGAGCTTGACCGCGGCGCGGAGCGTATCGAGGTGGTCGGGGCCGAGGTGCTCGCGGCGCAGGGCCAGGACGCGCTCGCACTGCGCCTGCATGGCCGGGTAGTCGCCGAGCGCCTGATAGGTGTCGGCCAGCGTCTCGCTCACGGCGGCGCGGAGCAGCGGCTGCTGCGGGAAACGCGTGCGCAGGCGCTCGGCGGCGCGGTCCACCACCGTGCGAAGCTTGACGTCGCGATCCGGCTGGATGTCCGGCGAGGCCTGGGCGAGGAGATCGTTGCGGAGGAATTCGCTGATGCCGGCGCTGGTCGCGGCCTCGAGCGCCGCCTTGCGCTCGGCGGCCTGGGCCTGGGCGCGGGCCGCCGTTTCCGCCTGGGCGCGTTGCTCGGCGAGCCGTTCCGCCCGGGTGGCGCGAATGGCGAGCGAGGTGCTGACGACGGTGGCGGCCGCGAGCGCCCCGAACATCGCAAGTCCGGCGGCGAAGGCCGCGCGGTTGCGGCGGACCGCCTTCTTCAGCCGGTAGACTCGGCCGGGGGCGGCGGCGAGCACCGGCTCGTCGTCGAGATGCCGCCTGATGTCCGTGGCGAGACCGTTGGCCGTGGCGTAGCGCCGGGCGCGGTCCTTCTCGAGGCAACGGAGCACGATCCAGTCGAGATCGCCGCGCAGCCGGCGCACCAGCCGCGCGGGTTCGAGGCCGCGGGCCGCGGCCTTCGCCTGCTGGTCGGCCGCGGCGAGGCGGACGAATTGCACCGAGGGCCGCACCGGTTCGTCCACCCGGATCCGGCGGCGCAGCTCGTCCACCCCGCCCTCGCGGGCGTCGGGGAAGCCGAAGGGCGTGCGGCCAGTGAGCAATTCGTAGAGCAGCGCGCCGAGGCTGTAGATGTCGCTCCGCGTATCGAGGTCGGCGCCGCCCGCCGTCTGCTCGGGGCTCATGTAGGCCGGTGTGCCGACGAATTGCGCGACCTCGGTCAGGGCCTGTCCGGCCGCCGGGCTCCGGGCCGTGGCCTTGGCGATGCCGAAGTCGATGATCTTGGGCTGCACGCCCTCGCCGGTGTCCACGACGAGGATGTTCGAGGGCTTGAGGTCGCGGTGGATGACGCCCTTTTGGTGGGCGTGCTGAACCGCCTGGCAGACCTTGATGAACAGCTCCAACCGCGCCGCCACCGACAGGCAGCGCGCGTCGCAATAGCCGGTGAGCGGGACGCCCGCGACCAGCTCCATCACGAAGTAGGGCCGGCCCTGCGTCGTGGTGCCGGCGTCCTTCACGCGCGCGATGCCGGGGTGGTCCATCAGGGCCAGCGCGTGACGCTCGGCGGCGAAACGCGCCAGCACCTCGCGCGTGTCCATGCCGGGCTTGATGACCTTCAGCGCGACCTGCCGGCGGATGGGCTGCAGCTGCTCGGCGCGGTAGACGACGCCCACGCCGCCTTCGCCGAGGCGCTCCACCACGCGGTAAGCGCCGATCGTGGTGCCGGTGAGATCCTCCTGCCGGCCCAGCCGCAACTCCGCGTCGAGTTCCTGCACGAGGGAAAGGCCGGCGTCCTGCTCCAGGAAATCCCCGCTCGCGTCGTGCCGCGCCAGCAAAGCCACGACCCGGGCGAGCAGCGCCGGGTCGTCCCGGCATTGCTCGTGCAGGAACCCCGCGCGCTCCGCCTCGGGCCGGGCGAGGGCGTCGGCAAACAGGGATTCTTCGCGCGCAAAGGACGGATTCATCGGGCAAGGGTGGGCAAAGGATGAAGCGTAATTCCCCGGCCCGATGGCTCAGGCATAATCATGCAGTTGGGTGGGCGTCGGTTTCCATACCGACGCTTCGGCACGCCCGCGAATCCCCTGTCGCCGGTATGCCCTGTTGCTCGCTGCTGCGAGCCCAGGATCAGTCGCGCAGCCTGCGCTGCGGCTGAGAAACCGGCGACCACCATTCGGTGGCAAACTCGACAGAGGGAATTTGTCGTTCAATTGCATCGTGCCGGCTCAGGCATCCTCCGCCGGGGCGGGGCCCTGCATTTCCTGCAGCAGCCAGGCCCGCGCAAAGGTCCACCAACGCTTGGCCATGGCGAGCGAGATGTCCATGGCCGTGGCCGCCTCCGCCAGCGTCAGGCCGGTGAAGTAGCGGAGCTTGACGAGCTCGGCCTTCTCCGGCGCCACCTCCGCCAGCCGCCCGAGCGCCGCGTTGAGCGCGAGCATCCGCTCGTCCGTCGGTGCATCCACGATCTCGACGCTGTCGATGTCCGTCCGGACCAGCCCGCCGCCATGCCGGACGGCCTGCCGCTGGCGCGCCCGGTCGATCAGGATCCGGCGCATGGCCTCGGCGGCGGCGGCGAGAAAATGCCGGCGGTTCTGCCAGTCCGCCTGGTTGGCGCCGCCCAGGCGCAGCCACGCCTCGTGGACCAGCGCGGTGGGTTGCAACGTAAGATTGGCCGACTCGCGCGCCATCTTGGACGCCGCGATCCGGCGCAGCTCGTCATACACCAGCGGCAGCAGCCGGTCGGCGGCGGCGGGTTCACCCCGGCCGATTTGTTCAAGTATCCGTGCGACTTCGCCCACGCCGCGCAAGCTAACGGCGGACGGCGGACGAACAAGGCCAATTGCACCGTGGCAGCCGGCAGTGCGCGTCATGCCATTTCCGGTTGATCACCGGCGGATCTATCCGGGCCGCGATTAGCGCTCCCCCGAACTTATGCTGGAGCCGATCAGGCGAAAGGGACTTCGTAAGTTTCGCCCCATTGGCGAAATTGATTCGGGCCTGTTTTCAAACCCCTGGAACACGGAGGAGGTGAACCGCTAATTGGATTTCACCAAAGGTGAAATCTACGGTTGCCGCTCCGGCTGATCGCCTGCGCCGGCAGGTTTTGGGGTCTGCTGATCGCAGACTTTCTCTGCCCGCGATTAGCGGGCCCCCGGAACCCATCGCGCAGGCGATCAGCCGGAGCCGGTTGCTCAAAATTTCGCCGTTGGCGAAATTCCATTAGCAGGCTGCTGAAAAAGTCGGTGTTTTGAAGCTCACTTTCGCAACTTGTTGAAAATGGCGTGCAGATTTTTCGATTACGAACCACTTACAAAACCAAATCCAATTTGAGCGACTTTTTCAGCAGCCTGTTAGTGGTGACCTTGGTTTGGATCCGTCGGGCCAAGCCGCCCTTGGAGCAACCCCGCAAAGGTTTGAAGACACGCATTAGTGGTTAAACCAAGGGATTGATTTCAATTTGCTTCCGGTTTGCGCCGCGGCGTCACAGACGATTTAAGCGGGCATGACCAACCCGTTTCGCCTGTCGTTTGCCCGGGTGCTGCCTTGGCTTTTGCTGATGCTCGGACTCGCCTCGATCGCCCACGCCGCGCCGCCGGTCTTCGATCCGGTCGCCGAGACCGAAGCCCTGATGAACACCTTGCCGGCCGAGGCCCGCGCCAAGTCCGACGCCTACTTCGAGGGCGGCTACATCATCCAGGTCTGGAACTTCGCGCTCACCCTCGTCATCTTCTGGGCGCTCCTGCATTTCCGCGTCACGGTGAAGCTGCGCGACCTCGCCGAGCGCTGTTTCAAGCGCCGTTATCTGCAGGGCGCGCTCTTCATCGGCCTGTTTGCCGTGGTCTTCGCGGTCTTGAATCTGCCCAGCGACTACTACGTGGGCTTCATCCGCGAGCACCGCTTCGGCTTGTCCAACCTGACCACCGGCGGCTGGCTGGGCGAGCAGGTGAAGGCGCTCCTCGTCGCCATGATTGTCTTCGGCCTGGTCGGCTCGCTCCTGTATCAGGGCATCCGCCGGGCGCCGCAGCGCTGGTGGGTGCTGGCGTCCCTCGCCACGCCCTTCTTCCTGCTCTTCCTCATGGTGCTGGCGCCGGTGTTTGTCGCCCCGCTGTTCAACACCTACACGCCGCTCACCGACGCCAAGGTCCGCGACCCGATCCTCTCGATGGCCCGCGCCAACGGCGTGCCGGTCGACAACGTCTACCAGTTCGACGCCTCGAAGCAGTCCAAGCGCGTCAGCGCCAACGTCAGCGGCGCGTTCCACACCATCCGCGTCTCGCTCAACGACAATCTCCTCAACCGCTGCACCCCCGCCGAGGTGCAGGCCGTCATGGCGCACGAGCTCGGCCACTACGTGCTCAACCACACCTACAAGATGGCCATCGCCTTCTCGCTGGTGATCGCCGCGGGCTTCTGGTTCGCGCACTGGTTCTACGGCGCGGTCAGCCGCCGCTGCGGCGCCGCCTGGGGCCTGCGCGGCATCGACGACCTCGCGGGCCTGCCGCTGCTGCTCGCCGGGTTCAGCGTGTTCATGTTCCTCTCCACCCCGGTCGGCAACTCGATCATCCGCATCAACGAGGTCGAGGCCGACATCTTCGGCCTCAACGCCGCGCGCCAGCCCGACGGCTTCGCCACCACGGCGCTCAAGCTCGCGGAATACCGCAAGCTCGCCCCCGGCAAATGGGAGGAGATCATCTTCTTCGACCACCCGAGCGGCTATCAGCGCATCCTGATGGCGATGCGCTGGAAGGCGGAATACGACCCCGCGATCCGGATGCCCAACCGGGAGTCGGGGAAGAATTGAGGCTCTCGCGGGCCGGGTCGCCCGCGCTCCAGTCAATTCCTTGGAACCACGGCGCCCTCACCGTGGCACGCTCACTTCGCCGCCGCACCGTTCTTCGCCACCCAAGCGTCGTATTCGGCGCGGGGCATGAACTTCAGCGAGGCCGAGTTGATGCAGTAGCGCAGACCGGTCGGCCGCGGGCCATCGTCGAAGACGTGCCCGAGGTGCGCGCCGTCCACGTTGCAGTGCACCTCGACGCGGACCATGCCGTAGCTCGTGTCGCGCGTCTCGCCGACCAGGGCCTTCTCGATGGACTTGGTGAAGCTCGGCCAGCCGGTGCCGGAGTCGAACTTGTCGCGGCTGTCGAACAGCGGCGTGTCGCTGCACGACGAGAAATAGACGCCGTCGGCGTGGTGGTTCCAATATTCGTTCTGGAACGGCGGCTCGGTGCCCTGCTTGCGCGCCACCTCGTATTGGCGCGGCGTGAGCAGCTTCTTCCACTCGGCATCGGTGCGTTGCACACGGGCCTTGCTCATGTCGATGACGACGTTGGAAGGCAGGCCGCAGGCGGAGATTTCACCGGGTTTGCATTCGAGGGCGTCTTTAGCGGCGGGAGTTTTGACGGATTTCATTTTGGAGTCGGCGGCGCGCAACCCGCCGGTGGCCACGAAGGCGGCGAGGGAGCACAGGACGAGGGCGGACGGAAGCCACTTTTGCATGGAAGGAGAGGAGTAGTCGGAAGTTACGTTTTGGCAACCCGCCTGCGCCAGGAGGCTCCGGCGAGGCAAGCCGCGGCACTCCGGATCAACGGTTGTCGGCCGTATGAGCCGTGACCCCGGAGTTTATTCCGCAGTCGCGGTTGGTGACGCCGGCTTCCCCTGTTCGCCAGTATGGTTCCGTGTTTTCAGCGAGTTGCCGTTAACCCCATTCCCCTGAAGTTTTTGAAACCACCAATCAGTTTCGCCAATGGGCGAAACTCTTGACTACCCCTTCGACTAATCGTCTCCGGTTTAAGTTTCGGGGTCTGCTAATCGCAGACCGGGAAAACCAGCCGGCAATCTCAGCCGCAGCGCAGGCTGCACGACTGATCCCGTGCTTGGCGAAGGCTTGTTCGACCGGCATCCCGCTTCGCGCTCCGGCGAAGCAAAACGCCCACGGTTCGGCTTTTTCTCCATGTATCTACTCCGGCATGCTGCCATGGAAGAATCTGAATGCGAGCAAGGTTGCACGGAGCTCCACCTGTTTCTCGGGTGATGGAAAATAAAGTTCGCGCTGTGAGAGATCAAAACGCCACTCAAAATCTCCAAGCCGAATCATCAACTGATCGAGAACACGCTCTCGGGATAGGACTCCGGAAAATCCACCTGACTCGATTCTTTCCGGACGCAGAAACCCCAGATGCCAGGTAAGTCGCGGTTCCGGTGGATACGGCGGATAGTCTTCACCGCTGGAAAATTCATAGGTGTAACAATTCCAAAAACCTCCCGTCCTCCTGATGCGCCGCTTGCCCTCTGTATCGACGATGACTCCGGACAATCCTTCACGGAAGATGACGCGATCGTTTTCAACACATTCGGCGCTCAAAACTGCCATGCGAATTGTGCGATACATTTTGTCCAACGTTAAAGATGTGCCGCGCGCGGACGAGCGGAGAGCGCGCCCTTCTGGGCCACTGGCAATGCTGAGCGGAGAAGGCCCATGCGAATCACATCCCATTCCCGCGCGTTGGCACTGGCGGTTGGAGCTCGCATATTACGGTGGTGCGATAGTAGTGCGCTGCTTCCGGAATTTAGGAATGTCCGTGCTAGTATCAAAGAAGCGCTCGCGATGATGTGGTGATGCCAGAGCACCCGCGAGGCTCTGGTAGAGCTGCTTGCCAGATATCGCTAACATTTCGTCAGGCGAACTGGTGCGAGGAGTGACATAGTGCGAGATGATACGAAGTGAAAGCTGCCCATCATCCCCCACAATGTATCCAACAGGAATCCATCGGTGGTGACGGCCGCCGCTGGGAACCGACTTCTTCTCCGGACCGTAGCGCGCCTCAATCAACTCCAAGGATATCAGCCGCACATCGCCGATATCTGTGTGATAGCCTCGGAAATGAAATTCCGTCTGGTCGCGTCCCGACCGCCCCTTCAGAACTACGTTGTAGCGACGGGAATCCGGGGACGAAATCGAAAGCAGACTGACTCGCTCTCCGACTGCTTGCCACTCGCCAAGCAGCCTCGCGTCGATATCCGCATTAGGCCCCGGCAGAAGCGGTTCCGACCAATGACATCCTACCAGCAGAACGAGCAGCGGAACTACCCATAAAACGCGCATGGCAGTCATCTTTGCCCAACGATTGAGCTCAGCCGCGCTCACCGGGAGCGGCGGACGGAGATTGGGGTTGGGGTGTCGTGTTCGGAAAAGAACTGACGGTGAGCGGTTGCTGCGACAGCTGGACGGCGCTTAACCATCGGTGGCATTGGCTAGGTCGCCGCGGACCGCACGAGGCCTGAGCACCATCGAAATGCCCGAGGTCAACTTCGCGAGTCCGACGGCTCCTAGGACAATCAATCCGGCGAAGAACTTGAGACTCCAGTATCCAATCCAGAGATGGGTAACGAAGTAGTAAGCAATCGGTGCGGCAATGAACGCGCTCCCAAGCCAGACCTTCTTCATCTCATCGGAACGGATTGAGGCAGCGCGCTCCGCCATGACTTCTTCCAACAACAACGCGGCATCTTTCTCGCCGACATGCTTGGACATGAGATAATCGCGCACCTTGTCAGGTGGCTCACCCCACATGATTTTCGCGCGGGCGTCGACAGCGATGGGCTCTGGGATTGCGTGCATGATCTTTTCTTCCACCTAACAGTGTTATTTAGACTCCGGATAAAACCTCCGGCTTGGTTGGCCCGTTGCCGAGAAAAGGCGCTAACCTGTTAGTTTTCAACCCATGATTTGTGAGAGTTGGTTTCGGCGGTTGCGACAGTCCCGGCAAAAGACAACCGGCTCCTCGCTGTTTTCAATCGGTAGCTGTTAAGAACTCATTTCAAAACCATCGTGTAGGGGCAGCGCTTGACGCCGCCCGCGGGCGCCGACGAGCAGCGCCCCTACAAAAGAGCTGGGTTTTGAAATGAGCTCTAAGTCTAACCCCTGCAGTGAGGAGAACCACAAACGCGTGTCTTCAACCCCGTTTGTCATTTCGAACGGAGTGAGGAATCTCCCGCAGCGAAAGCGATATCACCTGCGGGCGTCGAGATTCCTCGCTGCGCTCGGAATGACAGGGAGTGGGCCTTTGTTGGTTTGAAGACACATCCCCAACCGGCGATCAGCCGGCCCCCGAAACCTTGCGGCGGAGACGATCAACCTTCGCCAAGGCTACGGCTGACAGGTCAGTCGGAGCCTGACCTTGTAGGATTCATCCCTTGGTGAATCCATTTTAGTGGTTAAACTTTTCCGGGACGGGGCGAACCAACCCTCCCATCCGGGCGAAGTGTTTGTCCGGCTGATTCGAATCATTCCTCCACCCGCACGCGCACCTGGCCGTCGTGGAATTCGTTCACCAGCGGCTGGCCCGGCTTGATGCCTTTCGCACGGGCGATCGGTCTGCCTTCCGCGTCGCGCACGATGGCGTAGCCGCGCTTCAGCACCGACTGCGGGCTGGCGGACTCGAGGCGTTTCCACAACGCGAGCAGGCGGTGCGATTCCTGTTGCACGCGTTTTTCCGGTGAGGCCGCGGCGAGTCGCGCCCGCGCGGTGCCGAGCGACTCGCGCCGCAGTTGCACGGAGGCGCGCAACGCGGAGCCGAGGCGGTTGCCGAGGTCGTCGAGGCGCAGGTGATTCTGCTCGATGGCGGCGACGGGCGAGAGCAGCCGCAGCCGGCTGCGGGCATGGTCGAGCTGCTGGCGGGCATGCTCGACCCGGCTCGCCATGATGTCCTCCAGGTTGCCGCCCGCGTTGAGCACGCGCTCGAGGCAGGCCAGGTAATTGCTGGAAATGAGCTCGGCCGCGCCGCTGGGCGTCTCGGCGCGCACGTCGGCGGCGAAATCGCACAGCGTGAAATCGATCTCGTGCCCCACGGCGGAGATGATCGGGATTCCGCACGCCGCCACGGCGCGGACCAGCGGCTCCTCGTTGAAGGCCCAGAGATCCTCGATGCTGCCGCCGCCGCGGCCGATCACGAGCAGGTCGAAGATCCCGAGCGTCTCCGCGACGCGCAGCATCGCCACCATCTCGGCGGCGGCCCCCTCCCCCTGCACCTTGGCCGGCAGCACGACGAGCCGGCCGGTCCACTCGCGTCGCGCGAGGATGCGGATGAAATCCTGCACGGCCGCGCCCGTGGGCGACGTGATGAAACCGATGGTATGTGGCCGGAGCGGCAGCGGCTTTTTGTTCGCCGGCTCGAACAGACCCTCGGCGGCGAGGCGCTGCTTGAGCTTTTCCAGCTCCTGCTGGAGCCGGCCGGCGCCATGCTCGATGAGCGCGCGAACGATGAGCTGATACTGGCCGCGCGCCTCGTAGACGCTGACCTCGCCGTAGGTCAGCACCGCCAGGCCGTCGCGCAGCTGCACGCTCTGACGCGCGGCGTCCCCGCGGAAGAGCACGCACGACAGCTGCGCCCCGGCATCTTTTAAGGAAAAATAGACGTGCCCGCTGGCCTGCGCGCGGAGATTGGAGACTTCGCCGCGCACCCAGCCGGGGCGGACGCCGCCCTCGAGCAGTTCCTTCACCTCGCGGGTGAACTCGGTGACGGTCCGCACGCGGCCCGCGTCATCCGGCGGCAGCTCATTTTCCTTTTTTGCCATAGTGCCGGCGCAGCAGGTGGACGCCAAGCGCCACTGCCACGAGGATGCTGAGGCCGATGAAGGCGACCTTGCCCTTCCCTTGCAGAATGGCGTCGCCGAAGACGATGAAACCCGTGGCGTAGACGCACGAGATCACCCAGGAGATCCACAGGTAGGTGACAAAGCGGACCTCCGCCAGACCGAGCAGGTAGCTCTGGAGGAAAAACGGCGGACCGGGCGTGATGCGCAACAGCACCGTGATCTCCGCCTGCTCGTCGGGCGCGGCAACGGGAATCTTGTATTTGGTGCGGCTGACCATCTGCTCGAGCCACGGGCGCAGCCCGTAACGGGCCAGCCAGTAGGTCAGGGAAAGATTCACCGCGATCGCGACACCCGCGGCGGCGAGCACTCCGGCCATGCCGAACCGGCCGGCAAACGCCGGCGCCGCCGTCAGGGTGAACATGCTGAGAGGAGCCCCGACGGCAGGCAAAATTGCCATCGCCGTGAAAAACGCCAGCGGCCCGGCCTCGCGCAGCAGGTTCACGCCCTCGTCGATGGAGACGCGCACGTTGAAATCATGGATCTTCAGCCACCAGAAGCCCACGCCGGCACCGGCCAGCGCGAGCACGATCAGCATGATGAGTTTTACCGGAGACGGACGTTCTTCCACCCGCCCACGATGCCGGGGCGGCTTCACCGCCGTCAAGGGCGGAGGCGCCCTTCCGGAGGCAGCGCCCGTTTGAAAGTCTTCTCGAATGTTACGACCCGCTGGCGGGCATGTGCCACGAGACGCCGACGCGACAGGCGAGGTATTCGCATCGTCCGACTAGCCAAGGCCCGCTGCTCGTCCTGCCTCGGTGCTGCGTGACACGATGGCCGAATTCGCCGTCGGCCGTCCCTTTAGCGACGACGTATGTCTGGTCGTGAGCGAGACGGGGTGCACAATCCCTGATACCGGAAACGGTTCCCTGGCGTTGGGTGTCAGGCTTTCACTGCCCCTCGGGGATGGGGCGGCGGCGATAGATCATGAAAACGCAGTCGTCGAAGTTGATACTGCATCCAGGGAAGTCGCCGGCCGCAAGGACCTGATCGGCGACGTTGAAGACGCGGACAAGCTGGTAATCGCGAGTCAAGGCGAGCGATGCCTTCATTTGGTTGGCCTCGGTGGGCCGCGCCACGATCCAGTCGGGTTTGAGGACTTCGGCGGCTTTGCCCCAGAGATAAGATCCCCATGGATAATCCTTGATGTGGCCTATCTGCCGTCGGATGGCCACGACTTCGGGAGAGGCCAGGCCCGGCCAGTCGAGCATCTTGCATTGGCTGTAATAGCCAATGTAACCGAGAGGCTCGAGGAAGACGGTTTCGGCCTCACGCACGTTCGCGCGCAACCACTGCCCCACTTCCCGGCGGTTTCCTCCGTCTACGACCTCCTGTTTGATGCGGAGTGCCCGCACCGAGTTGATGTGGATGAAGCCGAGCAGCAGGATGACGGCGCCGCACAGCAAAGCCGACCATGCCGGCGCCCAGCGCAAAGCGAACCGGGCGGGCACCTGGCTGAAGATGCGCAGGAGCGTGAAGAGGCTGAGACAGGCCAGCGGCGGATAATACCAAGGAGCGGGAGCCGCGACCTGGCTCACATAAACCAAGTAGGAGAGCATGAGCGCACAGGCAAGCGACGCAGTCCGTCCCAGACGGTCGGGTCCTGGAACAGCCCAATAGGCGACCGTGATCAGTCCGAAAACGAGGCAGGCGTCGCGACTCCAACCAGGCCAAGTGAGCGGGCCGGCGATGGTTATAAAGTCATAGATTGCGGCGAAGATGCCGCACACCCGGGCAGGCAGATTCGCGAAACCCACGACCAGGGGTGTAAGCAGACCGAAAGCCCCGGTCTTTCCGTATACCATTCCATGCTTGGCGATGATGGTGTGGGGTATGGGGGAGCCGTAGTAGATCGTGGTAAAGACGATCCACGGCAGGTAAAGGACGGCTGCGATCAGGACCGATCGCAAAAGGGAACGTAAGAAATCCCGCCGCGAGTGCGTCGTGAAAACCAAGGCTGCGAGAATAGCCGCTCCGCCGAATATGAAGCCGTCGGGCCGCGTATACATCAATCCCGCCAGGCAAAGACCGCCGAGCCGGGCGTTGTCGCGCGGCCAGCCGAGCCAAGCCAGGGCGAAGGTCGGTGCGAGGAAACCAACCATCAAACCGGCCTCCTGTCCGTTCATGGCGAACGCCGTGGTCTTGATCTCCAGCACCATCAGCAAGGGGAACAGCAGCGCGAGCAGGCGGCTCCCTCGCGACACCGACTCGTCGCGCTGCAGCAGGGCGGTCAGCACCGTAGCGCCCAAGAGCAGACCGGCGAGCGAGACCAGACGGAAGAGAAAGAGGGGCCAGGCGAAGTGCTTGACCTGCATCAGCCAGCCGAAGAGAGCGGGCAACAGCACGTTGAGCGGCGAGGTGAACCCATGCACCCGTTCGCCGGGGGTGTAGACCAAGCCGTGGCCGTTAAGCAGATTTTCGCTGTGCCGATAGGTGATCAGGAAATCTTCCCAGACCTCTTCCGTGTAGACGACGAAGAAGGCCGGAACCAAGCAAGCCAAGGCAAGGGCGGGCAGGGTGAGAGGCGAGCGTTGCCGCCAGAATGCTCCGATCAAACTTGAGAGACTTTGAAACGGCGGCATAGAGCCACCCGTTGATAAACACGCAGCGTAGCGAGACAAGTTTGAATCAAATGGTGGTCGGCCCCGCGGGTAGATAAGCACTTGCGCCGGGACCACGCAGGTTGCGTTATGGTGGCCGCAGCCTGCGCTTCCTGTGACCCAGCCGAAATCCATGCATCCCAGTCCCTGGCCGGCATATGGCATGGCGTTGGCGGCGGTCGGCACGGTCGCGCTCACGGTAGCCCACCCTTCCTCCACCCGGCAATTCACCTGGCCGTGGATCCTGTTGCTCCATGCAATCTGGCTCGCCCCGCTTAGCGCGCTCGGATTCGGCCTCGCCACGCGCCCGGATTGGCGGCGACCCGATGGCCTTCTTCTGACCGGGCTGTGCATGCTCGCGGGAGCAACGCTGGTGTCAGCCCTCGCGAGTCCCTTCGCCTCCGCCAGCCTGCCCCGCGTCTGGCCCACGCTGGCCGGCGTCGCCGCCTTGCTCTGGCTGCACGACTGGCTCGGCGACCCGGAACACGCGACCCCACGGAGGCACCGGATCACGCAGGGAATCGCCGCATTTGGCGCGGTGCTCACGGTCGTCAGTCTTGCCTGCTGGATCAACCGTTCCGGTGGTTTCGCCTGGGCGGCGCGCAATGCTTTTCCCTTTGGTCACTCCATCCAACTCGCCGGCGCGATGCTGCTCCTGCTCCCGTGGATGCTGAGCGCCGCCTGGACCGCGACAGGCACACGCCGGATCGCCTGGCTGACCACCACCGCTGGGGCCGGCATGGCGTTGCTCGCCACCAGCAGCCGGAGCGCGGCCGTGGCCGCCGGACTCGTCGCCCTGGCCGGCACGGTTTGGGCGGTATGGCGCGCCGCTTGGGCACCACGTCTCAAGGCGCTGCTTGTGCTGGCCGCACTCGCCATCATGGTCGGCGCCGTGCTGGCCAATCCCCGCCTGCGCGAACTCGCCGTGCGTGGCACCTGGAGCGACACCGCCCGCGAGAGCAACACCCAGCGCGCCGCCATGCTCGAAGCAGGCCACTTGATGGGTGCCGAACGTCCGTTGACCGGCTGGGGCCCGGGCACCGTGCCTCTGGTCTATCCGCAATTCCGCCACCGGCTCGCCGGCGGCGTGGACAACGTCCTCCAACTGCACAGCACGCCCGCTCAAATTTGGGCGACGCTCGGCCTCCCGGGCGCCGCGGCCCTCCTCTTGTTGTTGCTCGCGGCTGCCCGACGATTCGCCCAACTGCTCCGTGAACCCGCCCCGAGCGTCCCGGCCTTGGCGTCCGCCGCCAGCCTCGCCGGCTACGGCCTCTTCGCCCTCACCGACCATCAACTCGACCTGCCGGCCCTCAACGCCCTGCTGGTCGTGAACACCGCGGTGTTCCTGCGCGACGGCCACGCCCCACATCCGTGGTCGCGTCAGTTCCGGACCGGCGTCGCGGCGCTCCTCGCACTGGCCGTCATTTTGCCCCTCTGGCCCACGCTGCGCGATCTCGCGGGCCGGCATCGCTACGACCAGACGCTCATCCTGCTGGCCAACGGGCGCCTCGCGCCCGCGCTCGACCTCCTCGAGTCCGCCGCCCGCCTCGCCCCGCATGATCCCTACTACCGGCATCAACTGGCCGGACTATTGCTGAAACAGCGCGGCGCAACCGCGGATGAGGCCGCGCGCGCGCGATTGATCGATCAGGCCCATGACCAGCTTTCAACATCGTTGAAGTCCGGTGTCTTCACCGAGCACGCTAGCTTCAACCTCGGCTGGCTCGCGCTGGAGCGGGCTGAACCCCTCATCGCCGCCGCCCATTTCCGGGATGCGCTCCGCGAAGCACCGCACCGCCGCGGCGCCTATTTCGGTCTGGGCCTGGCCCTGCGGTCCTTGGGCGCAAAGCAGGAAGCCGACGCCGTCCGCGCCTTCGCCCTCGAATGGCTTAATGATCCCGCCTCCGCCACCGCCCCGCTCTGGGAATGGCCCGACTTCGCGCCACTCCGCCCGCAAGTCGAGGCCGAGGCACTCCGCTTGCTCGGCGAACTCGAACCCGCCCACCCCGCCGCGCCGTTCCTGCGCGACCTCTGGCACTGGTGGTTGCAAGGCGGGCCACCGCCGTCCGCCGGCTACAACCCCGAGTCCGCCGCCTTCGTCCGCACCTTGACCGCGTTCCGAAACGGATCACCCCTGCCCGCCGACGCCGCACCCTACGCGTGGGGCCGCCTCCTGCAGGCTTGGCAGTCGCCCGACCCCGCCGCCGCCTTCGCCGCCCTCACGCCGCGCCAGCCCGGCCTGGCCGCCGCCCTCACCCGGCGCACCGCCCGCCATCCGCCGCCGGACGTGCGCGGTTTTCTCACTGCCGGCCTCGAAAACGAGTCCGTGTTGCTGGCCAACGAGCGCCCGGCCCGCTCCGGTTACGGCGTGCTCGCGCTCCATCCCGACGGCCCCGTGCTGACCGATCTCTACGTGCGCCAGCAGCACCGCCTCGTTTCCGAATTTGCCTCCACCCTGTTTCCGCCCAAAGGCTGGATTACGGCCGCAGACCTGCTCGCCCGCCTGCCGCCCGCCCCATGAACGCCTCATCCTCCTCCCGGCTCCGCAAGGTGTATCTGCCCGTGGGCCTGCTGCTGGGCGACACGCTGGCGGCGTTCGCGAGCCTCGCCCTCGCCTACTGGCTGCGCTACGCCTCGCCGCTCGGCACGCTGGGCATCGACGTGCCCGACGCCACCTTCGCGACCTACCTGCCGCTGCTCCTCCTCGGCGTGGGTTTCCTCATCGCCGCCTTCGCCTGGCTTAACCTCTACGAACAGCATCTGCTGCTCCGGAACTTTCAAAGCATCAGCCTTATCGTGAAGGGTGCGACCTTCTGGCTGCTCGCCTACCTGAGCGTCTCGCTGGTGCTGAAATTCGATCCGCCCATCTCGCGGCTCTTCGTGGTGATCGGTTTTTTCTGCGTCGTGCTTCTCATGGCCGTCTGGCGCACGCTGTTCTACCAGACGCTCGTCCGCTCGCCGTGGCGCGACCGCGTGCGCCAGCGCGTCGCCGTGCTCGGCTGGAACGACGAGGCCCGCGCCCTCGCCGACGAACTCTCCGGCCAGGATGCGCACCCCTACCGGTATTGCGGGGCCATCGCCCTGCCGGACGACCACGCCACCCGGCCCGTGCTCGGCGGCTTCGAGGACCTCGAGGGGCACCTCACTCGCAACGAAATCGATGTGCTCATCGCCGCCCGCAGCGACCTGCCGCGCGAGGTCGTGCTGCGCGCCGTCGAAGCCTGCGAACGCACCTACGTCGAGTGGAAGGTCATCCCCTCCTCGTTCCAGATCCTGCTCAACGGCCTCCGCCTCCAAACCATCGGCCGGCTGCCCGTGCTCGGCGTGGGGACTTTGCCCATCAACCAGCTCTTCAACCGCGGAGCCAAGCGCGCCGTGGACGTGTTGGGCTCCCTCATCGGTCTGTTGGCGGCGGCACCGGTCGTCGCCCTGCTCGCCGTGCTGATCAAGCGCGAGTCGCCCGGCGGCCCCGTGTTCTTCGCCCAGCAGCGCATCGGCGCCAGCCACCGCCCGTTCATGCTCTACAAGCTCCGCAGCATGCAACCCGACGCCGCGGCCACCGACGGCGACGCCGTCAGCACGCCGCGCAACGACCCGCGCCTGCTTCGCATCGGCGCCTGGATGCGCCGTTGGAACCTCGACGAACTCCCTCAATACTGGAACGTGCTCGTCGGCGACATGAGCCTCGTCGGCCCGCGCCCCGAGCGGCCGCACCATGTCGACCAGCTTTCGGCCGTGATCCCGCACTACCTGCCGCGCCACCTCGTGAAACCCGGCATGACCGGCTGGGCCCAGGTCAACGGCCTGCGCGGCGACAGCTCCCTCGCCCGCCGCATCCAGCACGACATTTACTACCTCGAAAACTGGTCCCCCTGGCTCGACCTGCAAATCCTCGCCCTGACCTTCGTGCGCTGGAAGAACCCGGAGTGAAAGGTGGAACACGCCGGCCTCCGCGCGTGTTCAAGGCCAGCGCGCCCGCTACACCGGCCGCACCGCCTGATGACCGCGCCGCCGCGCCCGCCAGAGCGCCACGCGCTTCCACAGACCGAAGGCCGTGCGCCATTTCCAGCGCGCGAAAGCCGAACCGCCAAAGTGTTTCAGGTAGACGTCGCGGTTCGCGTCGAAGATCGCCGCCGCCATCCGGTCGTAATCTTTCGCCACGCTCAACCCCTTGAGATGCGTGAGCGACACGCGCCCGTCATAGACGACCTGGTAGCCCGCCTGCGCGACGCGGATGCAGAGATCGATGTCATCGCCATACATGAAGAAGTCTTCGTCAAACGGCCCCACCTCGTCCACGACCGTCCGCCGCCCCAGCATGAAGGCCCCGTTGATCGCCCCGACCGCATAGGTGCCGTCCATCGGCAGGTGCGTGAGATTGTAGCCCGCGAAAAGAGCCGTGCCGGGAAACGCCGCCGCCAGTCCGCTCGCCCGGCAGAATCCGTCCCATAGCGTCGGGATGCTGCGGCGGCACGCAGCGTCCATCGTGCCGTCGGCCTGCACCAGCCGCGGCGAGATCAGTCCAAGCCCCGGCTCGGCCAGCGCGCGCCGCACGCAGTGCTCGATCGCACCCTCGTTGCTGATCGTGTCGGGATTCAAAAAAAGCACGCACTCGCCGGTGGTCGCACGATAGCCGGCGTTGTTGGCGCGGCCGAAACCCAAATTCACACCCGGTTCGATGACCCGCACTGCCGGAAACGTTTCCGCGATCCACGCCGCCACGCCATCACCCGGCGAGTTGTTCACCACGCAAACCTCTACCGCCCGCCCGAGCAGTTCTCGCGGCAGCGAGCCGAGGCAAGCCGACAGTTCGTCGCGTGAGCGATACGCGACGACGATGACCGAGAGGAGGGGCGACAGGACAGACACTAACTCCAGCCTTGTCGCTTGCCGCAGCGACTGCAACGCTGCCGATACCGCATGCACTCCTCGCTCGTCAGCGTCGTCCTTGCCTGCCGCAACGCCGGGATGCCGGCGGCTGTTAGCGGGAGCTGACATCCAGCTGAGGCTCCATTTTTTGATATTTTTTAACACCCATGAGTCGTGCTGATCCGCCAAACACCTGCTCCGCACGCTAAACGCCCCCATCATGAAGATCGCCATCGTCGGCCTCGGTTACGTCGGACTCCCTCTCGCGCTCCAATTCGCCCGCTCCGGCACGCAGGTCATGGGTCTCGACATCGACCCGTCCAAAGTCGATGCGCTGCGTGCCGGTCGCAGCTACATCCGCCATGTTCCCGGGGGGGAGGTGTCGAAGCTTGTCGCCTCGGGCTTCCTCCGACCCGACACCGATTTTTCCCGGGTGGCCGAGGTTGATGCCGTGATAATCTGCGTGCCCACGCCGCTCAACCGTCACCGCGAACCGGATCTTTCCTACATCCTAGCGACCGGCCGATCCATCGCACCGCACCTGCGCCCCGGCGTCCTTGTTTCCCTGGAGTCGACGAGCTACCCCGGCACCACCGACACCGATCTTCGCCAAGTCTTGGAAGACGGTTCAGGCTTGGTCGCCGGCCGCGATTTTCACCTCGCCTTCTCCCCCGAGCGCGAGGATCCGGGCAACCCCCTCTCCGATGTGGCCACGCTCCCCAAGATCGTTGGCGGCCTGACCCCGGCCTGCCTCGAAAAGGTCTGCACGCTTTACCGCCTCGCGGTGGCGCAGGTCGTTCCGGTCGCTGACTGCAAGACCGCCGAGGCCGCCAAGCTGCTTGAGAACATCTTTCGCTCGGTGAACATCGCCTTGGTCAACGAACTCAAGGTCGTTTACGCCGCGATGGGCGTCGACATCTGGGAAGTCATTGCGGCGGCAAAGACCAAGCCTTTCGGCTTCATGCCGTTCTACCCCGGCCCCGGCATTGGCGGCCACTGCATCCCCGTGGATCCTTTCTACCTCACCTGGAAAGCGCGTGAATTCGGTCTCAGCACGCGCTTCATCGAGCTCGCCGGCGAAGTTAACGAGGCCATGCCCGCCCACGTGGCCCGCTCGGTCGCCACCGCGCTCAACTCCCAGGGTAAAGCGCTCAAGGGCAGTCGCGTCATCATCGTCGGCCTCGCCTATAAGCCCGACGTGGACGACATCCGGGAAACCCCGTCCTTCCACCTCATGAACCTGCTCCACGCGCAAGGTGCCCTCGTGGACTACTACGACCCTTTCGTCCCGGTCATCCCCCCCACCCGCGAGAACCCACAATGGGCGGGCGTGCCCTCCGCAGCCTTCTCCGCCGAGGCCTTCGGCGCCGCCGACGCCGTCCTCATCGCCACTGCCCACCGCGACGTCGACCACCGCCGCATCCTGTCCTGGTCCCACCTCGTGATCGACACCCGCGACGCCGTCCGCCGCCAGTCCCCCGCCCCGCTCCCGGCCGACCTCGCCGCCAAACTCGTCCACGCGTGATGCGGGATCCCGCGACACCAACATTCCAGGCTGCGCGCCGACTTTCACCGCGCCCCTCGAGCCGAAGCCCCTCCACCCACTCGTCAGAAACCCATCGGTGATCCATTACACACGACATGAGTATGAGCGCAAAACGGATGGGGCTAAATCTCTCCATCCAGTTTCTTAAAAAAATCATTCGCCTTTTCGGGCCTCAACGGGCCGCCCAAATTTCCGCGCGCATCGTTGAATCCCTCGAGCCTACCCTCACCATAACCACCCCATTTGGCCCCCTCATCTTCTTCTGCCCTAGCACCCTCACCGAGTGGCGCACCAACACCCTCCTCACGAAAGAACCCGACACCATCGCCTGGATCACCTCCTTCGTCGAGACGGACGTGCTCTGGGATATCGGAGCCAACGTGGGTGTATACTCGCTCTTCGCCGCGCTCAAAGGGCATAACGTTTTGGCTTTTGAACCCGCCCCCGGAAATTACTACCTCCTCAACAAGAACATCGAGCTCAACCATCTCGATGAAAAACTTTCCGCTTACTGCATCGCCTTTCATGACACCTCCAAGCTCGATCGTTTTTTTATGCAAAACACCGAGCTGGGATGCGCCCTGAATAGCTTTGGAGAAGCCCTGGACTGGCAGGGCACGCCTTTCGCGCCGTCACTCAAGCAAGCCATGATCGGCTTCAGCCTCGATGGTTTTATCGAGTCCTTTCGACCACCCTTTCCGAATCATCTCAAGTTGGATGTGGACGGAAACGAGGGGAAGATAATACAGGGCGCTAAAAAGACCCTCTCTGACCCGCGGTTAAAGTCCATTCTCGTCGAATTAGACCCCAGCCGGCCGGATTACATAAATCATATTATCTCAACTTTATCCCATGCGGGGCTATCACCCGCGCCGTCCCTATCGACATCGAACGATTCGCTCGCCACCGCCGATTCAAATCTCAACCACATTTTCATCCGGCATGGATAGCCTCAACACCACCTAGCCCGCGGCCAGTTTGATCTTTTGCGAACCTCCCCTGAAACACCGCCGCTCCCGTCCAAAAACCAAATTTTCCAACTTGTAATTCTGCCTTGAAGAACCCTCCCGCCGCTCCGAATCCGATCCCGCCTTCTTCGACTCCACCCCGCGTTGCCGTCGTCGGCTGCGGCTATTGGGGCAAAAATCTCGTCCGCAACTTCCACGCCCTCGACGCTCTCCGTCTGGTCATCGACGCCACCCCGGTCGGCCGCGCCACCGCCGCCACCCTCGCGCCCGACGTCGAGTGCTTGGCCGATTTCGACGCCGTGCTGACTCGCTCCAACATCGATGCCGTCGTCCTCGCCACCCCCGCTGCCACCCACCACGCCCTCGGCCTCCGCATCCTTGAGTCCGGCAAGGATCTCTTCGTCGAAAAACCCATGGCGCTCGAAACAGCCCACGGCATCCAGCTCACCGCTACCGCCGCCCGCCTTGGTCGCATCCTCCAGGTCGATCACCTGCTCGAATACCACCCCGCCTTCACCGCCTTGCGCCGGCTCGTCGCCGAAGGCCGGTTCGGCCGCATTCTGCGGCTGCATTCGCACCGCTTGAATTTTGGCAAAGTCCGCACCGAGGAAGACGCCCTCTGGAGCCTCGCCCCGCACGACATCGCCATGCTACTCCGTCTCGCCGGACGCCCGCCGGTGTCGGTCACCTGCACCGGACACCGCGCGCTCGGCACTGACCGCGCCGACACCGCCCTCGCGCTGCTCGACTTCGGCGACGGCCTCCAAGCCCACCTTTTCTGCAGTTGGCTCCAACCGATTAAGGAGCAACGCCTCATCCTCGTCGGCGAAATCGCCATGGCCGTCTTCGACGACACCGCGCCCCCCGACCGCCGCCTCGCCCTCCACACCCGCCGCGTCATCTGGGACAACAGCGCGCCCGTCCTTCACGACGCCCCGCCCGAATACCCGCCGCTGCCCGCCGCCGAACCCCTGCGCGAGGCCTGCGCCGCCTTCGTCCGCGCCGTCGCCACCCGCACCCCCCCGCTCACCGACGGTATCAGCGGCCTGCGCGTCCTCGCCGTCCTCGACGCCTGCCGCCGCTCCATGCTCGCCGCCGGCGCGCCCATCGCCTGCGTCCTTCCTTCATGAGTGATTCATCCCCTTTCATTCACCCCTCGGCCATCATCGACCACCCCTGCGAGATCGGCCCCGGAACGCGAGTTTGGCACTTTGTCCACGTCTGCGCCGGCGCGCGCATCGGTCGCGACTGCTCCCTCGGCCAGAACGTCATGATCGGCGACCACGTGGTCATTGGCGATCGCGTGAAAATCCAGAACAACGTCGCCGTTTACGCCGGCGTCACCTTGGAGGACGAAGTCTTTCTCGGCCCCTCCTGCGTCCTCACCAACGTATCCAATCCTCGCTCCCAAGTCGTTCGCCGCGCCCTCTACGAAAAGACCCTCCTCCGCCGCGGTGCCAGCGTCGGAGCCAACGCCACCCTCGTCTGCGGCGTCACCCTCGGCCGCTACGCCTTCGTCGCCGCCGGTGCGGTCGTCACGCGCGATGTCCCCGACTACGGCTTCGTCGTCGGCGTTCCCGGTCGCCAACGCGGCTGGGTCAGCCGCCATGGCCACCCGCTCCGCAAACCCGATCCCGACGGCATCTACACCTGCCCCGAGTCCGCGCTCCGCTACCGCGAAGTCTCGCCCGGCGTGCTCCGCTGCCTCGACCTCGACGAGGACACCCCGCTCCCCGCCACCCTCGCCACCGGACAAAAATCCTACCGCACCTTCCACCCCTGATCGCCGTCTCCGACTCCGCCTGCTCGCTACTTCCTCTCCTCCATGCCCGTCCCTCTCCTCGATCTCAACCGCCAGAACGGTCCCCTCCACGCCGACCTCCTCGCCGCCTGCGACCGCGTGCTCCGCTCCGGCCACTTCATCCAAGGCCCCGAGATCCAGGGCTTCGAGCGCGAGTGCGCCGCCGCCCTCGGCGCACCCCACGCCATCGCCGTCTCCTCCGGCACCGACGCCCTGCTCGTCGCGCTCATGGCCCTCGACATCGGTCCGGGCGACGAAGTCATCGTCCCCTCCTTCACTTTTTTCGCCACCGCCGGCAGCGTCGCCCGCCTTGGTGCCACGCCGGTCTTCGCCGACGTGCGCGCCGAGGATTTCAACCTTGATCCCGCCGACGTCGCCCACCGCATCACCCCGCGCACCAAAGCCCTCATTCCCGTCCACCTCTTCGGCCAATCCGCCGACATGGACAGTCTCCTGTCAATCGCCAAATCCCACGGTCTCGCCGTCATCGAGGACGCCGCCCAATCCTTCGGCGCCCACTACGGCACCCGCTCCGTCGGCACACTCGGCGAGTTCGGCACCTTCAGTTTTTTCCCGTCCAAAAATCTCGGCGGCTTCGGCGACGGCGGCCTGGTCACCACCACGCGCGACGACCTCGCCGAGCGCGCTCGCCTCCTCCGCACCCACGGCGCGAAGCCCAAATACTATCACGCCGAGGTCGGCGGCAACTTCCGCCTCGACGCCCTCCAGGCCGCCCTCCTCCGCGTAAAACTGCCCCACCGCCACGCCTACGCCGCCGCCCGCCGCGCCAACGCCACCGCCTACGCCGCCGCTCTCGCGCCGCTCGCCACCGCCGGCAAGCTTGTGCTCCCCGCCGACCTCGGCCGCGGCGAACACATCTGGAACCAATACACCCTGCGCATCCCCGGCCCCGGCCGCCGCGATGTCCTCCGCGCCGCGCTCTCCTCCGCCGGCGTCGGCCACGAAATCTACTACCCGCTCCCCCTGCACAAGCAGCAGTGCTTCGCCCACCTCCCACCCGTCACGCTCCCCATCTCCGAACAGCTCGCTTTAGAAGTCGTCAGCCTGCCTGTCTTCCCTGAACTGACCCCTGCTGAACTACAGACGACCGCAGCGGCGATCAAATCGATGATCTGACTTCGCCCATGATCAAAAAACTCATCACTTTCCCCACGAATTCCCGAAAACTGCTGCGCGGTTCCTTTCAGCTTCGGGAACGGGAATATCGATGGGCGTGGGAATTTCTCTCGGACTGCACGCGCATCCTTGATGTGGGTTGCGGCACGGGGACGTTTTTAAAAAAGGCGCCGGAGCGAATTGTGGGCATCGATCTAAACCCGGAAAACGTGGCCTATTGCCAAGCGGCCAAGCTCGACGCGAGGCCGGGCAGCGCGCTCAAGATCCCGTTCCCGGATAATACGTTTGAGGGACTGCTTTGCTCCCACGTGATGCAGGTTTTTCACCCCGACCAAGCGATTTGCTTCCTGAGAGAAGCCTCCCGGGTAGTAAAGCCCGGCGGCGTGGTTGTGCTTTCAAACCTGACCGACTCCGCCCGGTTTTTTCAGCACCCCGAAGTCGTCAAACCCTATCCCCCCGACGCCCTGTGGTCCCTCTGCAATCAGATCCGAATCGGCGCCACCTCCCCGATGTATGCGGCCCCGCCGCCGTTGGTGCAGGAAGCCATCCGCCTGCGTTATGCGCCCCTGTTGGATATTCAAAGCCGCACCGACCCGGTTCTCGAAGGCCGCTGCCAGTCGCTACGGCTTCTTCAGCTGCGCTTCTGGATCGTAAATCCGTTCTCCTACGACGCCTACACGGTGAAGCTACGAAACCAAAAAGCAGCCGACGCTCCGCCCGCCCAATCAGCTGCGGCATACTCCGGGTGACAGCCTCTCGTTTCCGTCAAAACATCACACTGGTCGCCAGCGCCAATGTCGCTGCCCATGGGCTCTCCCTTGCCCTGATGCCGGTGCTCACCCGGCTCTATCAGCCTGGTGATTTCGCCTCGATGGCGGCGATCAACACTGTCGCAGCCATTCCCATGGCGATCGCCGCACTTCGTTTTGATCGCCTGATTCCTCGACCGCGCCTGGAGGCCCAAGGCCGGGCCATGCTGATGCTGGCCCTGTGCGCCCTATGTGTCGTCTGCTTGGTTACCAGCATCCTTGCCTTGTTTTTACCTGGCTGGTTACCGCCGCACAGCTCGTTCGTTCTTCTCAGTGACCACCCGATTTTGATCCCCCTCCTGGCCTTGGGCGGAGGAATCCACCTCGTTGCCCAGGCATGGTTTGTTCGCCAAGGGGACCTCGGCCCCACCGCTCGGATAAAAATCACCCAAAGTATTGTCGGAGCAGTCGTCACCTTGGGTGGCGGCCTGACCAAGCTTGGCGCGGCGGGATTGGTGCTCGGCACATTGGTCTCCACCTGGAGCGGGATTGGTTTAATCTGGCGGCAACTTTCCGGGAGCGTCCGCGGATGCCTCCAGTTACGCCGACGCCCCACCTACTTGGCCGCGACCCTGAAACGCTACGCCCGAGAAGCGCTTTCCTCCAGCGGGGTGGCGATCGTGAACACCGCCGGCCAGTCGGCACCCTCGCTCTGGATTGCGCTGCATTTCAGCGCGACGGAGTTCGGCCTGTTCGCCCTCATGCAAAGGGCCGCGATCGTGCCGATGGGGTTGTTCACCTCCGCGCTTACCCAAGCGTTCTGGGCCGAAGCCGCCCATCTGGTGCGAACTGACCCCCGCCGGCTCCGGCATCTCTACCTCGTTTGTTCCGGCCGTCTGGCCCTTCTATCCATCCCGGTTGCGCTCTGCTGTCTTCTCGCGCCGTGGTATGCCGGGCCGCTGCTCGGTCGCACGCATTGGCAGGGGGCTGGCCACGTTTTGGCGTCACTCACCCCTCTTGTCATCGGCCAGATCATCGTATCGTCGATTTTGCACTTAGACGTCCATGGCAAACACCACTGGCAACTGGCTTGGGACGTGTCGCGACTCGGCGCCGTTTTCGGCTCGTTGGCTCTGGCGCGGGCATTGAACCTGGGATTCCTTCCATCACTCACGTTTTTCTCGCTCACCATGCTGATCATGTATGCGGCCGCCTTCGCCCTCAACCTGCTGGCCTTGCAGGGCTCCATCACCCGCCAGTCGAAATGACGCCTTCTTGGACGCTTGAGACTCCGCTAACACCCCATCCCGCCCGCGACTATGCGGTCGATGTGCTGTTCCGACGGTGGCTTGGTCTGGAGCTCCTTCTCGTTCGCGCCCAGCGCGCCGACCTGAGCCTCCGCCGGTCCGATGCCCCCGGTGAACTGCGCCTGACCGAGGCTATCTTGCCCGGTGCCGTGTCGCCCTCGCTTGCGACCCGACCGTTGCCGCCTTGGCTTCGACCCGCCCACTCCAATCCGCCGCTTATCTCACCAGAGTGCGTCGCCACAAGGGCCGACCCCGACCAAATCACCTTCCATGCCGACCTGCTCGGCACCTTGTTTTACTGGCTTTCCGGCTGGGGCGAACTCGCCAGCGATCTCCGCGACCCGCACGAACGTATCCTTGCCTACACCTGCCCAACCGGAGCCGCCGGGCTGTTGGAACACCCATCAGCGGATGAGCTGGCCGACTTGGTGTATGCCGCACTGCTTCAACTCTGGCCCGACACACCGCTCCCACCCACCGCGCGAGCGGCGATCATGCCCTCGCATGATGTCGATCAACCTTGGCTCCTAGGCACGCTATCCTCCGCGGAGATTTTCCGTTCAGCCCGCCGCCGGCTCTACCCTGACCTACGCCCTTTCGCCGCGCTGGAAACCCTGTCCCGTTGGTCGCTCGTGCGGCTTGGTCTGCGGTCGGCGGATCCGTTCCACACCTTTCCGTGGCTTATGCGACAGAGTGAAGCGCGCGGACTCCGCTCCACCTTTTATTTTCAAGCCGGCCGCACCGACCCGCAGTTCGACCACGCTCCCGACCTCGCCTTGCCGGCCATGCGCCGTCTCCTGCGAACGATACACGCCCGCGGGCATCGCATCGGGCTGCATCCCAGCTACGGAACTTTTCGCGACGGTGAAGCGCTCAAACGAGAATCCACCCGCCTGCGCGAGATCTGCGCCGCAGAGAGCATTCATCAAGACCTATGGCCCTGCCGCATGCACTACCTGCGTTGGGACGTCCGGCTCACGCCCGGTCTGCTGGACGACGCGGGACTCGACGAGGATTCATCCCTTGCGTTCGCGGATCGCGCCGGGTTTCGGCGCGGCACCGCCCGCCCCTTTCCCTTGTGGTGCTGGGTTAAAAAACGGCCGCTCCACATCATCGAACAACCGCTGGTCGCCATGGAGGCCTCGCTGCTCACCCCCGCCTACGAGAACCTCTCCCACCACGAAGCTCGTGAACGGCTCCGCTACCTGCGCGCCACCTGCCATGAGCACGGCGGCACATTCACCCTGCTCTGGCACAACAGCTCCCTGCGCACCCCCGCCGACCGCGCGCTTTACCTCGACGCACTCGACACGCTATCCGAGTGATTTCCCTCATGCCCGCTCCTCTGCCGTCCCCCTCCTCCCCGCCTCCCACTCCGCGGATTTGCACCCGCTGTGTCATGGACACGACCGATCCAGCCATCGTTTTCGATTCCGAGGGCGTTTGTTCCCATTGCACCCGTTTCGAAACCCTCTGCCGGCCCAACTGGTTTCCCAACGACGAAGGCCGTCGTCGCCTTGAGGCTGCTGTCACCACGATCAAAGCCGAGGGTCGCGGTCGCGACTACGACTGCATCATCGGTCTCAGCGGCGGCGTGGACAGCTCCTGGCTCGCCGTTCAGGTGAAGGAACTGGGCCTCCGCCCGCTCGTCGTCCACGTGGATGCGGGCTGGAATTCGGAACTCGCGGTGCAAAACATCCAGCATCTTGTCGAAAAACTCGGATTTGACCTCCACACCATCGTCATCGATTGGGAGGAGATGCGCGACCTCCAGGTCGCCTTCCTTCGCTCCGGTGTCGCCAACCAGGATGTTCCTCAAGACCATGCCTATTTCGCCGGCCTCTATGCTTTCGCCAAAAAGGAAAAAATTCGCTGGGTGTTGAGCGGCGGTAATTACGCCACCGAAGGTATCCTTCCCCAATCCTGGGGCTACAATGCCATGGACGTCCGCCATCTCCGCAGCATTCACCGCCGCTTCGGCCAGCGCCCCCTCCGCACCTTTCCCACCGTCTCGTTTTTCGACCTCTACATCGGCCATCCCATCCTGCGCGGCATGAAGGTCCTGCGCCCCCTGGACCTCATGCCCTACGACAAGACCTCTGCCATGGCCGCGCTCACCGCGCGCTACGGCTGGCGCTACTACGGCGGCAAACACTACGAATCGGTCTGGACGAAGTTCTTCCAAGGCCACTGGCTCCCCGTCCGCTTCGGCTACGACAAACGCAAAGCCCACCTCGCCAGCCTCGTGGTCACCGGACAAATGACCCGTGACGCCGCCCTGACCGAGCTCGCCCTCCCCGCCTATCCGACCGAGGATTTGCGTCGCGATCTCGCCTATGTCGCCAAAAAACTCGGCCTTACCGTGGCCGAACTGGAGGCCTTGCGTGACGCGCCACTTCGCACCCATCACGATTATCCCAGCAACGAAAAACTCCTGACCCGACTCCGCGATCTCTATCGCAGCCTGCCCGGCAAACCTCTCCTCCGTCGTCTCAACCGCTTTTGACTCCTCTCGGTCCGACCAACATGCCTGAAGCCCTCGTTCTCTGCGGTGCCGATCCCGTCACCGATCCTCGCCCGAACCGCATGATCCGGGCTCTGGCGGCGGATCATCGCGTCACCGTGCTCTGTCGCGGACGCTCTCCCCTGCCGGAGGTCGAGGTTCTGCAAATTCCCCGGCATCCCTGCCGCAACTTTCCGCAAAAACTCCTCGGCGTCGTCCGCATGCGCCTCGGTCGTCTGCGCCCCACCCTCTGGCCGCCCGGCCTGCCGAGCCTGGCTTCACGCCTCCGACGCCGTCGCTTCGACCTCGTGGTGGTTCACGACCTGCTCCTGCTGCCCATCGCACTCTCCATTGCCGGTCGCCATGCGCGAGTCCTCTTCGATGCACGTGAATACTACCCTCGCCAATACGAAGACAAACTCTGGTGGCGACTGATGTTTCAGCCACTCAACCGCACCCTCTGCCGCCGCTACCTCGGCCGCGCTTCCGCCATTGTCACCGTTTCCACGGGACTCGCCGAGGAGTTCAAACGCGAGTTCGGCGCAGAATGCCATCTCATGCCCAGCCTCCCGGTTGCGCAGGACCTCGCGCCCCGTCCGGTCGATCCCGCCCATATTCGCCTCGTGCACCATGGCCTCGCCAGCTCGTCGCGAAAATTGGAAGTCATGATTGAGCTGATGGACCACCTCCCCGAACGCTACACGCTGGACATGCTGCTCATGCCCAGTGACCCGGCGTATCTCGCCCGTCTTCAAACACTCTGCGCCACGCGCCCGCGTGTGCGCATTCTCCCGCCCGTCCCTTTCGCCGAGCTCGTGCCGTTCAGCCACGCCTACGACATCGGACTCTTCCTCGTCCCGCCCGTGAGCTTTAATCTCAGGCACGCTCTCCCCAACAAGTTCTTCGAATTTGTCCAAGCGCGTCTCATGGTCGCCATCGGTCCATCGCCGGATATGGCCCGTTTCGTGCAGACCCACGACTTGGGTGTCGTCGCAGATGACTTCGCCCCCGCCACCCTCGCCGCCAAAATCGCCGCCGTCTCGCCGGAGGCGATCTTTCGCTTCAAGCAAAACGCCCATGCCGCCGCCCGCGTGCTCAACTCCACCTTCACGGACCGCATGGTCCGCGCGCTGGCCCACGGTGAGCCCCCGCCCGTCCTCGCTCCATGATCGCCGTCATTGACGCCGGCCTCGGCAACATCGGATCGCTGCTCAACATGCTCGATCACCTCGGCATCGCGGCCCGTGCCGCCCGCACCCCGGCCGAGCTCGCGAACGCCGATCGGCTCATCCTCCCCGGCGTCGGCGCCTTCGACCACGGCATGGCGCGGCTTCATGCCTCCGGTCTCCTGCCCACTCTGGAGGAACGCGTCCTCCGCGAACACATCCCCGTCCTGGGCATCTGCCTCGGCATGCAGCTCCTCGGTCACTCTAGCGAGGAGGGTGCCTCGGCCGGCCTTGGCTGGGTGCCCGCACGCACCATCCGTTTCGATTTCGGTCCCGACCCCAAACGCCTCCGCATCCCTCACATGGGGTGGAATGACGTGCGTCCCGCCGCGCCCGGCAACCTCCTTGATCTCGGCCTCGACGACCTTGGCTTTGGCCCCCGCTTCTATTTCGTTCATTCCTATCACGTCGTCTGCGATCATGCCGAGGATGTCGCCGGCATCACCGAACACGGCATCCGCTTTACCGCCGCGCTCCAACGCGGTCACATCCACGGCGTGCAGTTCCATCCCGAAAAAAGCCACCGCTGGGGCAAACTTCTCCTCGCCCGCTTCGCAGCCCTCCCGTCCGCACCGGCTTTGCCGGCCGCCATCTGACCATGCTTCGCCCCCGCGTCATTCCCGTGCTCCTGCTCGATGGCCGCCGCTTGGTGAAAACCAAACGCTTCACCGAACCGCGCTACGTGGGCGATCCGGTCAACGCGGTGCGAATCTTCAACACCAAGGAGGTGGACGAGCTCATGCTCCTCGATCTCGCCGCCGCCGTCTCCGGCCGGCCTGACTTCGACTTGGTGCGGGAAATCGCCTCCGAGGCCTTCATGCCCGTCGCCTACGGCGGAGGCGTGCGCACGCTCGGCGACATGGAGCGCCTCTTTGGCCTCGGCGTTGAAAAAATCACCCTGGGTCACGCCGCCCTCCGTGATCCAGCGCTGCTCACCGCCGCCGCCGCCCGTTTCGGCCGACAAAGCATGGTCGCCTGTATCGACGTGAAAAAGCGCCTCCTCGGAGGCTACGATGTCGTCACCGCACGCGGCCGCGAATCCGGCAACCGCCGCCCGGTCGAGTTTGCCCTAGCCTGCGCCGCGGCCGGAGCCGGCGAGATCCTCCTGCAAAATGTGGACCGCGACGGCACCCGGCAGGGCTACGACCTCGATCTCATCCGCGAGGTCGCCACCGCCGTGGATGTGCCGCTCATCGCCTGTGGAGGCGCCGGCAAGCTCGACGACTTGCGCGCGGCCATCCATCAGGCCGGGGCCAGCGCCGCTGCCGCCGGCAGCCTCTTTGTCTTCCACGGCAAACTTGAAGCTGTGCTGATCTCTTACCCGCCCCCTCCCGCCCTCGCGGCGCTCGCCGCCCCGCCGTCATGAAACCGGTCAACCATGTCGTCTTCCCGCTCTCGCTGATCGCGGAGACGGTCACCATCCTCCAGGGCAACGGGGCACGCTTCGTCACCCCCGCTCATTTCCTCCCGACGGCGGCCCGGCTCCGCAGTCGCTGGGATTACCTGCGTGAACACGCCGCCTGGCACACCGGTCGCTCCGATTCCATCAGCCACCTCGCCTGGTGCATTGATCGGGTCGTCCGCCGCCGTCTGCTGAAACGCTCCGCCGAGAGCTTGGCGCGGCCCGGTCGCCCCGAGGTGTTTCTCCAGCACGACGCGGACCGCAACCCCGAGAATACCCTCCGCGTCCTCCGCCTCGAGCGTTCACTTGGCGCGGTCAGTTCCGCCTACTTTTTTCGCGAACGCTCCCCGCGCTGGCCCGGCGATACGGAACCTTACGATCTCGACATTCCCGCCATGCAGGAACTCGAACGCGACGGCTTCGAAATCGGCTATCATCTCAATGGGCCGGAACGCGCCGGCTACGATCCCGACGCCGGCTGGCGGATCATCCGCGACGACCTCGCTTTTTTTCGCAGTCACTTCCACCTCCGCTCCTTTGTGCCTCACGGCGGCTTGACCGGTCCCAAGGGCGAAAACAATCACCTCATCCCCCATCGCGACGAACTCGCCGACCTGATCTGGTTCTACAACGGTCGCGGCCTCGGCGCCGACCTGGGCTGGTCCGACGGCATGCTGGAATGCCCCGCCTCCACCTCGCTCGCCGACCCGCGCGAACTCGCCCGGCGCGTGCAGGGTCGGGCGCGCGCGCGATTCCTTTTTCACCCCCAATACTACGGCGACATCCTCCGGCCCAACCTCGAGGACGTGGGCGTCGTCCACACCGCCTGGTGGCGCGCCCTCTGGCCGGCCGCCGCCTGATTCCACCCATGCTCACCCACCCGGAAGACATCCGCCTCGCCGCCTCCGCCCAGGAACCCGGCATCCGCCTTCCCAATCGCTCCCCGCGCGGTCCGGCTGAGATCCTCCGCGATTTCTTCCCTCATGTGTCGCTGCAAGGCAAACGCATCCTGGAATTGGGTCCCGGCCACTACGAATTCTGCGACCTCGTCCAATCCCAAGGTGGAAGAGCCGAAGCCATCGAGCTCGATCCACCCGTCGCCGAGATCGGCCGGCGGCACGGCCATGTCGTCCACCGTCACGATCTGCGCGCGCTCGGCACCTTCGACACCAACGAGCCCTACGACGGCCTTTTCGGCAAAGGCTCCAACAACCCCTTCTGGTTTTACCCCGATGAAACCGCGCTCGAGGCTTACATCCTGAAACTCCGCGCGCTCGTCCGGCCCGACGGTTGGATCTGGATCGTCTCCTGCCCCTATACCGCGCTCGATCTCGATGCGCGCACCTTCGCCTCCTGGCTGGACCTGGAGCATCGCCTCTACCTTCGCCACGGCTTCGCCGCGTGGCCCGTGGGCGATTCCGTTCAAGGCGGTTTCTATGGAATTTCCGTTCCCTGTGACGGGCTTCGCGTCTTCACCTTTGGTCTTCCCGCCCACCGCTGGAGCGCACGTTCCCGCCTCCATCTCGCCGCGTTCACCGCCCGTCGCCGTGCCAGCACGCTCGCGCGCCGTCTCCTTCGCCCGTGAAGATCGCCTACCTCGGCCAGATGGCGGATGTCTCCCGCGAGACCAGTATCGCCAAGAAAATCCGCGACCAGCTTCGCGCCTGGCGCGCCGCCGGCCACGACTGCCGTTACTTCGCTTTGGTGTCCTCCGTCGGCCTCTGGCCCGGCCTCACGGCCGAAGCCCCTGCCACCGTCGTCGCCCGCGGCCCCGCCTGGCTCCGGCCCTTTCGGTCGCGCGCCCTCTGCCGCACCCTCGCCGACTGGAGGCCCGACCTTGTCTACTTCCGCTATGCCTACCACGAGGCCGGCCTCCCCGACCTCTTCGCCCGCTTCCCCGCCGTCGCCGAGATCAATTCCGACGACACGATCGAATACGCCCTCACCCTGGCTCCGGCCAAGAACCTCTACCATCAGCTCACCCGCCGCCGTATCCTTCGCTCCGTATCCGCCTTCGTGCCCGTCACCCACGAACTCGCCCGCCTTGTGGCTCCCTTCGCCCGCCCCTCCGAGGTCATCGCCAACTCCATCGACCTCTCCGCTGTCGCCCCGCTTCCGCCTGCACCCGCTTCCTCGCCCCGGCTCGTCTTCGTCGGCACCGCCCGCACTCCCTGGCATGGCTTGGGGCGTATCGCCGAGATCGCCCGCCTCTTCCCCGACTGGAGTTTCGACATCGTCGGTGACGACGCCAAAACCTGGCCCTCCGATTCGACCGCGCCGATCCCGTCCAATCTGGTCCTCCACGGCACCCTTCCTCGCGAGCGCTACCTGCCTCTCCTCGCATCCGCCACGGTGGCCCTCGGCACCTTCGAACTTTTTCGCAAAGGCATGCACGAGGCCTGTCCACTCAAGGTCCGCGAATACCTGGCCCTGGGCCTGCCCGTGATTGGCGCCTGCGAAGACACGGACATCCCGCCCGGCGCGGACTATTATCTGCGCCTGCCCAACGACGCCGCGTCGCTCGCCCCCCATCGGGAGGCATTGGCCGCGTTCCTCGACCGCTGGCGTTTGCGCCGCGTGCCCCGCGCATCCATCGCCCACCTTGACACCGCCGTGAAGGAGCCCCGGCGCCTGGCCTTCATGCAAGACATCGCCGCCGATTGGCGCGCGCGCCGCGGCATCGCGCCGCTCCCTTCATGAGCCTGCCGGCCGTTATCGTCACCTTTCACCCCGACGCAGGCTGGCCTTCGCGCTTGGCCGCCATCCGGCGCGAGCATGTGCGCGTCATCGTGGCGGACAACTCCACGTCCGCCGAAGCGCGCGAACAGGTCGCCCGCACCGTGGCCGGGGTCCCCGGGGCCACCCTGCTCGCCTTGCCGGACAATCCCGGCCTCGGTTCCGCACTCAATCTCGGCTTCGCCACGTTTGCCGCCGAGGGCCATGTCCGCGCTGTCGCCTTCGATCAGGATAGCACGCCAGCGGCAGGCTTCGCCGCCGCGCTCGCAGCCACTGCGGATGCCCATCCTCAAGCCGCCGTTGTGGGCGCTAACTGGACCGACCCGCGCCGTCCTGATCGCCCCTCGCTCTTTCTGTGCTGCGGCATGCCTTACGGACTCGGTTTCCGGCGGGTGATGGCTGCCCGTGATCTCGCAGGTCTTGTCTGCGTCATCACCTCGGGCTCGCTGTTCGACCTCCTGACGTGGCGTGAACTCGGCGGCTTTGACGAGCGGCTGTTCCTCGATCTGGTGGACACCGACTATTGCCTGCGCGCCCGCCGGGCCGGAAATGACATCGCCGTCTCGTCGGCCGCGCGGCTTCTCCACCATCGGGGCGAAAAAGCACCCGTGCGTTTCCTTGGCCGCAAGTATTATCCGGCGCACACCCCGCCCTTTCGCCTCTATAGCCTGGCTCGCAACCGGATTCTCCTCTTTCGCCGCCACCGTTTGCGCCCCGTGGCGTGGACGCTCTACGAGATCGCCTACGCGCTGAAACTCGCAGGGGATGCCCTGTTCCTGGAAACAAATACGTGGAGCCGGCTGATGGCCACCGCGCGCGGATCGTGGGACGGCCTGCGGGGAAAGATGGGGCCCGTCCGCCATGATCCCGAACCCGCGATTGACGCCGGGCGGAAAAACGCGAGCGGCAAACCCTTGTGACCCGCATGCAATCCGACGCGACGACCTCTGGCCCTTCGCTTTTTTACCGGCTCCGGCATACCGATGCCCGGAGGCTGGCCGTAGCCCTGTTTAACCGACTCTGGCCCGCGCGACCGGCCCTCGGCCCGGCCGTTCTGGCTGCCTCCGATACGAAGGTCTGTCTCGAAATCGGCGGGCCCAGTCGGGTGTTTATGCGCGGTAGTATCCTGCCCGTTTACCCGCAGGCCGCCCGCGTGGATAACGTCAACTTCGCCGGGCGCACCGCTTGGGAAAGCGGACTGCGTGACGGCGGCGACTTCGTCTTCGACGCCAAGCGACCGCCGGGACGCCAGTTCATTCGCGAGGCCACCGCGTTGCAGGGAATTGCCGACGGTGCCTACGATATGATCCTGTCCTCGCACTGCCTGGAACATGCGGCCAACCCCCTGGCGGCGCTGCGGGAATGGCGCCGCGTCGTGCGCCCCGGCGGACACCTGGTGCTCCTGCTCCCCGACCCGTCCCGCACCTTCGACCACCGCCGCCCACTCACCACTCTCGCGCACTTGCGCGAAGATTGTTCCCGCAGCACCGGCGAGGATGACCTGACCCACCTCGACGAGATCCTCGCGCTGCACGACTTAGGGCGCGACCCTTGGGCAGGCGCGCCGGCGGATTTCCGCGCCCGCTCCCTCCGCAACGCCGAGAACCGCTGCCTGCACCACCACGTGTTCGATATCGCCTTGATGCGGGCCATGCTTGAGGAATGCGGCTGGATCGCAACCGGCGCCGAAACGGTGCGACCATTGCACCTGCTGGCGCTGGCCCGCCGCCCTGGCCCCGGGAAAAAGCCTTCCCCCCCGGCCCCTGCCGTTTAGGCTGCTGCCCTTTCCCGCATGAAACTTTCCATCGTCATCCCCTGCTATAACGAGCGCACCACCATCCGCGCCATCGTGGACGCCGTGCGCGCCGCGCCCGTGGCCGACCAGGAGATCATCGTCGTGGATGACTGCTCCACCGACGGCACGCGCGACATCCTCAAGGCCGAGATCGAACCGCTCGTCTCGCAGGTAATCTACCACCCGATGAACTGCGGCAAGGGCGCGGCCTTGCGCACGGGCTTCGCCGCCGCCACCGGCGACGCCATCATTGTGCAGGACGCCGACCTCGAATACGACCCGCAGGAATACCCCAAGCTGCTCAAGCCCATCCTCGACGGAAAAGCCGACGTCGTCTTCGGCTCGCGTTTCATGGGCGCCGATGCCCACCGCGTGGTCTATTTCTGGCACATGGTCGGCAACCGCTTCCTCACCCTGTTTTCGAACATGATGACGAATATCAACCTCACCGACATGGAAACCTGCTACAAGGTGTTCCGCCGGGACGTGCTGCGGAAGATCACGATCGAGGAGAACCGTTTCGGCTTCGAACCCGAGATCACCGCCAAGGTGGCGCGGCTGGAAGGCTGCCGTATCTTCGAGGTCGGCATCAGCTACTACGGCCGCACCTACGCCGAGGGGAAGAAGATCGGCTGGCGCGACGGCTTCCGCGCCCTTTACGCCATCGTGAAATACAACCTGTTCAGCTAAGCATACGCCATTGATCTGGCACCTGACCCGCGATGGCCTGCTGTTCCTCGCCGCGCTGACCGGTCTCGGTGCCCCGTGGCTGCCCGCGCTCCGACGCTGGACACCCGCCGAGCGGCTCGCACTCGCCACCGGAGCCGCGTTGCTCACGGGCTGGCTGGTCGGTTTTGGTCTCTACACGGCCGGCCGGCCGCTCCGGTGGTTCTGGCTGGCACCGGCTCTCGGCGCGGCGCTGACGCTGGCCCGGCCCCATGCCGTCAGAGCGTTGATGGCCGATGTCGGCGTGAGACGCGTCACCGGCCAGTGGGCCTTACTCGCCGCTTGGTGCCTGGGGTGGCATGCGCTGGTCATCAATTACTCGGGCGCGGCCTGGCAGCGCGATTGGATCGAGCACTATGATCGCGCCCACTTCTTCCTCGCCCGCTGGCCGCTGGATTGTCTTTTCCTCAACGTCTACCCGCTGCCCGCCCGTCCGCCTCTCGCGAACCTGTGGTCGGCGATGCTCATGAGCGGCAGCGGCGGAGCCTTCTTCCATCACCAGGTATTTTCGACCTTGCTGGGTAGCCTCGTCTTTCTGCCGCTCGCCGTTCTGGCGCAGTCATGGCACGACGACCGTCGCACCTCCTGGCGCCTGTTGTTGGTGCTGATGGCCAGCCCGCTGCTGGTGCAGAATGCGACCTTTCCGTGGACCAAACTCCCCGCGGCGTTCTTCGTGCTGCTGGCCTGGCTGCAGTTGTGCCCGCGGGCCGCAACGCCCGCGCCGGGCCGGCTGGTGGCCGGTGCCCTCGCCCTGACCGGCGGCATGCTCGCACATTACTCGACCGGGCCGTGGCTCCTTGCGCTGCTTACCGCTTGGCTAGTCATCGGGCGCGCGGATCTGACCCGGCCCGCCGTGCGTCGCGAGGTTTTCTGCGCGGGGCTGGTGTCCGCGCTGGTGTTTTTTCCCTGGCTCGGCTGGGCCGTCACGCATTACGGCGCAAACACGACCTTCACCCAGAACACCGCGCTTGCCCTGGCACCGCAAGGCGGCGCCGGGCCGCGGCTCCTGAGCGCAGGCATCAACCTGCTGAACACGCTCAGCCCGGTCTCGCTCGTAGGACTGGACCATCCCTTGCTGCAACAAACCAGCGAAGCCGGCTGGTGGCGTGACGGCTGGTTTATCCTCTACCAACTGCGGTTGTGGTGGGCCTTCGGCGTGACCGGAGGCCTCGCGTTGCTGTGGCTGCTCTGGCATGCACCCCGCGGGCCGGGCTGGCGTTTCGGCGTCATCGCCGTGCCCACCGTCACCGCGCTGGGGATCGTCATTCACGCCCACCCCGACTGGCTCGGCCTCGTCCATATCAGCCTCCAACCGCTGGTCTTGCTCGGCTTGACGTGGCTGGCGGCGCTGGCCGGCCAACTGCCCCGCTGGCTCCAACTCCTCTATGCCGCCGGACTGGCCGTCGACTTGGTCTTCGGCATCGGCCTCCATTTTGCCCTGCAATCGGCCTGGTTCGGACAGACGACGGATGTGGCCGCGCTGTGGACCACGCTGCCACTGGCCGCGCAGGTCAATTGGCAGGACAAACTTCACTTCGGGCTGGTTTTTCTCGCCGACCTGCCCGGCGGCATTCGCGGAGGCCTGTGCGTGGCCGCGCTGAGCGCCGGCATCGCGACCTGGCGCTGGTGCGCCGCGACCCCGCGTTGAGCGGGTGTTTCCCTCGCTTGCATATCATCGCCCCCCTTGTCATTTTCCCGACTCTTTCATGTGCGCGGACGCCTCCAGCCCCTCCATAGCCCTCATCATCCCAGTATTCAACGAAGAGGCCGTCCTACCGGAACTTTTCGCCCGGTTGACCACGGTCTTCGACGGCCACACCACCTGTCGCTGGCATGCCGTTCTCATCAATGATGGCAGCCGGGACCGCACGGCGGAGCTGGTGCGCCAACAGGCCGCGAAGGATCCTCGCTTCGAGCTGTTGGAGCTGAGCCGCAACTTCGGCTTTCAAGCCGCCCTCGCCGCCGGGCTGGCCCACGCCACCGGCGACGCTGTCATCACGATGGACGCCGACCTACAGGACCCGCCGGAGCTGCTGCCCGCGCTCGTCGCCCGCTGGCGCGAAGGCGCCGAGGTGGTGCGCGCCGTCCGCCGCACGCGTCAGGAAACCGGCCTCCGCCGCCTCGGCATGGACGCGTTTCACGGGCTCTTCGGACGGCTAAGCGATTTTCCCGTCGAGGCCAATACCGGCACCTTCGGCCTCATGAGCCGGGACGCAGTGGACGCCCTGAACCAGCTGCCCGAGCGCCATCGCTTTTTCCCCGGACTGCGCACCTGGGTTGGCTTCACCACGGCCAATGTCACCTACGACCGGCAGGAACGCGCGGCCGGCGAACCCGGCCAGACTTTTTCAAAACTCGTGCGCTACGCCCTCGATGGTATCTTTAGCTTTTCACGCCTGCCACTGCGACTGCTGACCTACACCGGTCTGTTCATCAGCGTGTTAGGATTTTCCATCGGTCTTTTCTTCACCATCCGCCGGCTCCTCGGCATCGAGATCGCACAGACCGGCTTCACCACGCTGGTTGTGCTGGTGCTGTTCCTCGGCGGGGTGCAGTTGATCGGCATCGGCATCCTCGGCGAATATCTCGGCCGGATCTACGACGAGGCGAAGCAACGCCCGCTCTTCATCGTGCGGCGGCCTTCCCGCCGGCCATGACGCGGCTGTGGTGGTGGCGCCTGCTCTGGGCGCTCCTCGGCGCGATGCTGCTAGGCGCCGCCTATCTGCTGATCAACACCACGTTCATGCTCTACGACGATGAGGGCTACGTCCTCATCACCTATCAGCAGTTCAACGCTGGCGGCCGGCTCTACGTCGACATCTTTTCCCAATACGGCCCCTGGCCCTATCTCTATCACTGGACCGCCGGCACCCTGCTGGGCCAGAGCCCGCTGACCCATGCGCTTGGGCGCGGCCTCACTGCGGTGCATTGGGTGACGTGCGCCCTCGCTGGCGGCTTCATCGCCGGCCGACTGAGCGGCAGTCGGTTCGCCGCCCTCTTCACCAGCCTCGTCGTCTTCGGTCTGCTCTGGCAGATGTGTTCCGAGCCCTCCCATCCCGGCGGTCTGATCGCGGTCATGCTGGCGCTGGCCGGCCTCGCCACGCTAACTAGCCTGCAACAGGCACGCTGGAACGTGCTGGGCACCGTGCTCGGCGTGACCGGCGCCCTGCTGCTGCTCACCAAGATCAACATCGGTCTGCTCTTTCTGGCCGGGGCCGGAACCGCCCTGCTGCACCTCACGGCGTGGCCGGTGCACGGGCAGCGGTTCGCGCGACTGGTCGGAACGGCCGGCCTGATCGCCGTGCCCTGGGGATTGATGGGCACCCGGCTCGCCGAGCCCTGGGTGCTTTCTTTTGCCGTCCTGATGACCGTGGCGCTGGCCGGCGTCCTTTGGCTGCACCGGCCCGCGGGCGCCGCGCTCCTGCCGGTCCGCCTCTGGATTACGACCGCTGGTGCCTTCCTGCTCACCGTTGCGACGGTGACCGCGATCATGGCGCTACGCGGCACACCACTGCTCACGCTGTTCCACGCCGTGGTGCTCGCGCCGCTGCAACACCCGGCGAACTTCATGGTCGACCTGGCCTGGCCTCACGGCGTATGGATTGCCGCCGCTGCGGGCGGCGGACTCGTCATCCGCGCGGGCCTTGAACTGCGGACCCATGGCGTAGTGAGCGAACTCACCCGCCGGCTGGCGCTCGGGGTTCGGCTTGTCGCCGTCGCGTTTTTCGTCTGGCACGCAGCGCGTTGGTCCACGCTGACAGGCGTGAGCCGGTTTTTGATGTGGAGCCTGCCGTTGTTGCCCGTGTTTCTCATTCCTTTGCGGCGCGAGGCGGAGACCACCGCGCCGTCCAACCGGTCAGCGCTCTTCTTCGCGGCCGCCCTCGCGCTGCCGCAAGTCTTGCATGCCTTTCCCGTGGCCGGCAGCCAGATGGGCTGGGGCTCCTTCCTCCTGCTGCCGCTGTTCGCCTGGGGCCTGCATGATGCCTGGCAAGCCTTGGCGGGATACGTCCCGCGCTGGCGGTCGCGCCTGCCCGTCACCGCGTGGACCCTGCTGTTGGCGGTGGGCTTGGCCCAACTCGGGCTGTTGCTGCAGACCGGCTGGCAACGTTATCACGACGCCAAGCCGCTGGACCTGCCGGGCGCGGCGGACATCCGGCCCGGTGACAGTGCCCGCCTGACGCTGCGGCTCATGACCTTGAATGCGGCAATCCACGCCGACGTGCTCTTTTCCTATCCGGGCATGTTCAGCTACAATTTGTGGAGCGGCGTGCCCACGCCCACGACCCGGAACGCGACACACTGGTTTTGGCTGCTCGATGACGAGGGCCAGCAGCGGATCGTCGAAAAACTTCGCGCCACGCCGCGCAGCGCCATCATCAGCAACCACGGTTTCGACGACTACCTGCTGAAGCAACGTGTGCCCTCCCGCGGTCCCCTGCGCCCGATGCTGACCGCCGACTACAGGCCTCTCCTGCGCTACGGCAATTTCCAATTCCTGGTGCCGAGGGAATCAAAAGCCGCGCCGTTCGGCCAGGCCGAGCTGCTGGTGCCCGAGGGCGGCGCCGCGCCCGCCGAGTTCCCCGCCCTCCTGCGCACCAACGTCGTGTTGAAGGGCCGCCCCGCCGCCTTCCAACTGCAGGAGACCGACACCCCGTGGACGGTCCACGCGACCTATGCGCCCGCGGAGTCCCGCATCTTGCTCGAGCCGGTCGACAGCCAGGGACGCTCGCTCGGCCCGCTGCTCGGGCTGCCGCTCGATCACGACCTCGCCGGACTCTACCGCCTGCACATCTACACCACCGTCCGACCCGATCTGTCCCGCCCCTACTCACTCGTGCTGGTCGGCCTCGACGCCGCCGGCACGGTCCTGAGCGAGTCCATCTTCTGAGCCGCGCTCAGCGCTTGCGCGCCACCAGCAGCAGGCTGACGCCAAACGGCAGGGGCAGCCGCCACGAGGCCAGGGCCACAAACTGCCGGCGCAGCAACCGGTTCATCAACGGCGAAGGCATCTGATCCTCCGCCCGTGCGCCGCCTGCCTTCGCCGGGAACCACCGGCGCCATTTGCGCAGCAGCCACACCACGGGATAGACGGGCACGTTTGTGTAATTCACGTGCAGCACGTCCCAGTCCGTCGCGGGAAACAGCGCGAGCAACTGCGGGCGGCTATAGCGCCGGAAGTGGTGCAGCACCTCGTCCCAATCGCTCCACAGCGCCATGCTCGCCGGCACCGTGACCACCGCGCAACCGCCCCGTTTGAGCAGCCGGTGAAAGCCCGTGACCACCGCCCGGTCGTCGGGCGTGTGCTCCAGCACATCAAGCGCAGTGACGTAGTCCACCGAGCCGTCGGGCAACGGCACTTGGTCGCCCGCGAGACTGAGAATCTGATCCGGCCTGAATTTTTTGCGCAACAGCCGCAACGCCTCCTCGTGGTCGTCCAACACCAGCACGCGGCACCGCGCCTCCATCTCCTGGGCAAACCGTCCCGTGCCCGCGCCGCAGTCCAGCAGCACCTGTTCCGCCCGCGGCGGCCCGGCCCGCCGGAGCCATTCGCGCACGAGGTCACGCTTGCCGGCGTAATACCAATGTGTCTCCTCCATCCGCTGCATGTTGGCGTATTCCTCGGCGTTCATTCGGTGCGAGCGGGAGGTTGTATGCGGCGCCGGAAACTGTCCATACTGCTTCTCAACCTCCGGCCCGCGCTTGCCTTCCACCCGCCCACTTCCTCCCCCGACCTGGCTGATCGTCGTCGCGCTCCTGCTCGCCCTGGGGCATGCCGCCCTCGCCACCTGGGCCATGCGGGACAAATCCACGACCGCCGACGAACTGGCGCACGTGACCGGCGGCTACACCTTCAACCGGTGGAACGACTATCGGCTGCACCCGGAGAACGGCAATCTGCCGCAGCGCTTGCAGGCGTTACCCGCCCTGATCGCGGGCGCGACCTATCCGGATCTGCGGGATGCCAACTGGCGCGAGTCCAACGTCTGGCAGACCGGCCACCGTTTTTTCTACGGCCTGGGCAACGACCCCGCGCGGCTGCTGGCCGGAGCCCGCGCCATGAATTCGCTTTTTGGCGCGGCGGTCCTGCTGCTCGTCGCCTGCTGGGCCTGGCACCTGTTCGGATCTGCTGGCGCACTCGTCGCCCTGGTCTTCGGCGCCTCGTGCCCGACCATGCTGGCCCACAGCGGCCTCGCCACCTCGGACATGGCGATGGCGTTCTTCCTGCTCGCCTCGGTCTCCGCCTGGTGGTGGCACCTGCATGATCCCCGACGCCGGGTGCTCGCGCTGAGCGCCGTCACCTTCGGCCTGGCCTGCGTGGCAAAGTTTTCCGCCGTCCTCCTGCCGCCGCTGTTCGGCCTGCTCACGCTGGCCGGGCTGTTGTTCTCCCGCTCGGCGCCGCGCCTGCGGTGGCGCCCGCTCGGCGCTTCAATCACGATCCACGCGCTGGCGGCCTTCGTGGTCATCTGGGCGGCCTTTGGTTTCCGTTACTCGGCCTTCAACCCCGCGCTGCCGCCCGGTGAGTTCAACCTGAGCTGGGGCTATGTCCTGTCGTTCGGCGGCCTGAAGGCGCGCGTGGTGGAGCTCTGCCACGAATGGCGCCTGCTGCCCGAGGGTTTCCTCTACGGGCTGATGTTCGTGCTGAAGCACGCCGAGGCGCGCGGCGCCTTTCTCGACGGCGACTACAGCATCTTCGGCTGGGTCTCCTTTTTCCCGAAAGCCTTCCTCTACAAGACCACGCCGGCGTTGCTTGCGGCGCTCGCAGCCGCCGCGGCCGGATTGGCCCTGTGGGTGCGCGAGCGCGGTTTCAAGCCCCTGCTGCCGCAGTTCCGGCGCGTCATGCCGCTGCTGGTTTTGTTCGCCGTCTATTGGGGCTTCTCCCTCACGAGCCACCTCAACATCGGTCACCGCCATATCCTGCCGATCTACCCGGTGCTCTACATTGCGACGGGCGTGATCGGTTGGATGATCGTCCGCGCCTGGCGCAGCAAACGCGCCGGCGGACTCCTGATGGCCGGCCTCGCCGCGTTGCTTGCGGGCTGGCAGATCGCGGACGTCCGGGCCGCGCATCCCCATTTTCTAGCCTATTTCAGTCCTGTCGTCGGCGGCCCGGCCCAGGGTTACCACCACCTCGTGGACAGTTCCCTCGACTGGGGTCAGGATCTGCCCGGTCTGAAACGTTGGCTGGAGGAAAACCGCCGCCCCGACGAGCGGGTGTATCTTTCCTACTTCGGCACCGGTGAGCCGGACCACTACGGCATCATCGCGGTGAAGATGCCGATGATCCACGACTTCCGGATCCGACGCCCCTGGCACCGGCTCGAGCCCGGGCTCTACGCCATCAGCGCCACCATGCTCCAGCACGCCTACATGGGCATCCGCGGTCCGTGGACCCCTGCCTTGGAGGAGCGCTACCAGAAGCTGCGGGCCGGTGCGGCCGTGTTCCACGGACTCAATGGTCCGTTGGACCCAGCCTCGGCGCCCATCCACGACCTGCCCCCCGATCAATGGAACAAGGCATGGGACCAATATGAGCAGCTCCGCTTCGCCCGGCTTTGCCACTACCTGCGTGTGCGCCGGCCCGACGCCATGATTGGTTATTCCATCCTGGTCTTCCGCGTGGACCAGACGGAGCTCGATCGCACGTTGCACGGAACCCTGCGCGAGTTGGGTCTCGCCATCGAACAGGCGTCCGCCGCCCGGCCATGAGCACGTGGTGGCGCCAGTTGCCCTTGGTCAGCCTCGTCATGGCCGCCGGCCTCACCGCAGGGCTGTGCCTGCCGCCGGCGGACCTGCTCAACGGCTACGACATGTCGCTCATGCATCAATGCTACCGGCACGACCTGCGCGCCTTCGTGCTGGCCGGCGAATGGCCGTGGTGGAATCCCTACACCGCGCTCGGCCGACCGTTCTTCGCCGATGTCGAAACCGCGGTGCTCTATCCGCCGACCTGGTTGGTCCTGCCGCTGGGCGTGACGGGCGGAATGCTGGCCGCCATCTGGTTGCACCTGACCCTCGCCATCGAGGGCATGCGGCGGCTGGCCGGACAATTCGGGATCGGTTCCGGGCTTTCTTGGGCGGTCGGCCTGGGCTATGCACTTTCAGGCGCGCTGCTCGCTCGCCTCCAGAGCGGACAGCTTCAGGTCTTCTGCGTGTTGTGCCTTCTCCCCTGGATCTGGCGGGCGGGCCTGCGCCTGCAGGACGAACCCAGCGCGCGCTCGGTCGCCCGCTTCGCCCTCTGGCTAGCTCTCGGCTACGCGGCGGGCAGTCCGCAGATTCTCTGGCACACGCTGATCCCCCTGGGCGCTGTGCTCGCGGGGCGCACGACATCGTGGCGCGGCGGCCGCCGGCTGTTTTTCGACGGCTTGGGCGGCATCACGCTGGCTGCAGCCATCGTGGCCGTGCAATTGCTGCCCTTCCTCGAATTATTGCTCCAGGGCAACCGACCCGGTCACGACACCGCATTCGCCACCCTGTATGGAACCCAGGGACAGGACTGGCTGGCCCTGCTGATGCCGCCCGGTCTGCTTTCCTCGACCAACGTGGAAGGAAATTTCCACGTGGGCCTGATCGTGATGCTCGCGGCCGGTGCGGCCCTGGCCTACCTGCCACGCGAGCGCAACGTGCGCGGCCTGGCCGCCGGGGCGTTGCTCGGGCTGCTGCTCGCGGCGGGCAGTCATGCACCAGTTCTTCCGTTGCTGGCGGACTGGTTGCCCGGTTTCAGCGCCCTTCGCTATCCCTCCCGTTATTTCCTGGGCAGCGCCCCGGCCTTGATTCTACTCGCGGCCTGGTGGTTGCAGCGACAACGCCACGAGCACCGCCTGTCCCGCCCGACCTTGGCCATCCTGCTGGCGGTGCAGGGCGTGATCCTCATCGGCGGACTTTGCTGGCAAGGGAAAGTCTACCGCGTGCCTGCGCCGCCGGCCCATGATCGACAGATACGCGATGATGTGCGTGCCGAGGGCCTGCCGACCGACGGAGCCCCGCCCCGGGCGGCCTTGCCACGATCAATCCTGCGCGCCGACGCCGGTGCCCAAGCCGGAGTGTCCACCCTGACCGGTTTCAACAATCCCGCGCTGGAGCGCACCTGGCACGCTCTCTACCTGCTAGCGGGAATACCGGCTCCGACCTTCCATCGAGCTGAAGTGCGCGACGAGGTTCTGCTGCCACTGCATCCGTGGGCGGCGCTCTTTAGCCTTTCCATTCTCGCCGACCCCGTCACCGGACACGTCCGCTACGGCGCACCTGCGGGACCCAGGATTTTTATCGCCCATACATCGGTTGCCGTCCCGAACTGGCGGGAGGCCCTGCGCCGCATCGCCGCGGGACACGACTATCACCGCGTCGCCATGGTCGAGTCCGACGAACACGTGCTGACCGCCGATCACGCCCCCGCCGCCGGCATCGCGCAGATCGTCCACTATCGAAACCAGCAAATCGTTGCCACCAGCGAATCGTCCGCACCCGCCTGGCTGGTCCTGGCCGAGCCGTGGTATCCCTGCTGGCAGGCGCTCGTCGACGGTGTGCCGAGAGAAGTCGTGCCCGCCAACGGCTGGATGCGCGCCGTGCGGGTTCCCGCCGGTCTCCATCAGGTCGTTTTCCAATACCGTCCGCGCTGGCTCCTGCCCGGTTTCCTGATCTCGCTCCTCAGCATCGCTCTGGTGTGCCTGCTGTGGCGGATGGACCAGCCTCGGGCGGCGGTCTGAGCAAGTCCGCCCTTTCTTCGCCAACGATCGTGCAACGCATAAACACCTGCGACGAAACCGCCGTTCACTCTGACGCGGTTTGTGCGTCTGCCTGGATTGCGTCGCGGGAAACCGCCGAAGGCCAGCCTGCCCAGCGCAACCGCAGCCACCAGACCGCCCGGGACGAATCCCTGCTGACGGAAGCGCCACGTCACCTCCGCCGTTCCAGCCGGCACAACAGCTCCACGCATCCAGCCGTTGACGGGAAAGGCCGGCGCCGGCGCCCCGTCGATCCAAACGTCCCATCCGGGATAACATGGCTCGGCCAGAACCCGCACGGCGGGAGCGGTCGTTTTGGTCTGCAAAACAACCTCCTCGTCCGCAAACCGGGTCACCTTCACGGTGCCGGTCCCGGGGGCGCAAATCGCGAACCGGATGCCCCGGTTCCACCAGCGCCGTGCGATGAAAATCATGTCCCGCTGTCATTCGACGCACCGCTTCGCGCCAGTCCCCCACCGCTTCCACCGCGAAACTCACATAGACCCGCGGATCCGAGGCCGGGTTGAGCTTCACCTCACGTAATGCCACGTCGTAACCCGCCACGATGTTCATCGCATCGGAGAAAAAAGGCGGACGCTCAAAGATCTGCACGCCGTCTGCGAAAGACCGCCTCATCCACTCCGTGTTCAGGCTGTAATAGCGGACGTAGTCGAGCTCTTGTGTAGGCTAGGCGAGTGCGTCAGCCACCAAGTCCAAACGGCCGTCAGCAACGCCAGCAACAGCCACTCCTTACCCGGCCGGAACACCGGAGCAGAGGACATCAGCGTCATAGCCGGATGCTGGATTGTTCAACCCTGCTTGATCGTGAGCCCGCACCCATGCGCTCCAGCACCACGATCATGCGCAGGGCCACCCGGCGCAGCAGGACCTGCGGCAACGCGGACTCAAGCACGAGCAACGCGCGCAGCACGGGCGCAGGCAGCAGCGCCGGCCTGGAAAAACCTCCCGTGGCCGGATAAGCCAAAAGATCCCGGTGATGCACCGACACAATGCTCAGGCCCAGGTCCTGGAGGATCGGCTCAACCCGGGACCGCTCCCGGCCGAAGAGCGCATGCGCCATGCCCATGTTGGCAAATCGTCCGTCCGCATCCGCCGGGAAGGCGTAGGGCGGCGTGATCTCCGCCGGGCGACAGAGCTCGGGGTGAAACATCCGGTAGAGGAGACACCCGGCCGGCGTGCCCGCCGGCTCGGCCAGCACGATCCGGCCGCCAGGTCGCAGAGCGGCCGCCGCGCTCGCGAAGAACCGCACCGGCTCCCGCAGGTGGTGCAGCACGTCGAAGGCCACGATGTTGCCCCACGCTTCCGCGGGAATCTCATAGGCCGAGACCGCACGATTCACATGAGGCGTGACCACGACGTCGCTCAACACCCAGTCGGGACAAATCTCCCGCGCGACGCCGATGCCGGATCCGACTTCCAGCGTCGTCCCCGGGACGCAGCCGGCCTGCATGCGGCGCAGGATATCGCCATAGACCGCCCGCAGGGCCGCGGAATTGCGCCACTTCGCCGCGCTGCCACCGAGGTGGGAAAGGTCGTAGGTCTGCTCCGCTTTGCTCACCCGCCGCTCCTTTCCGTCACCGCGACCAGGCGGCTGATGCGGGCGATCTTGGTGCCGAAACGTTTCTCCGTGATCAGCTCAAGCGTGAACCCCGGAGGCAGCTCCTCCTCGGGCACAAGCCGGTGCTCGCCGCGAACGCTGGTCGGTCGCAGCGATTGCATCACCAGAATTTCACCGAAGGTGTGTTTGTCCAGGTGCAGCCGCAGCCGGTCCTGCAGGAGACGCGCGCGCGGCAGCAGGATGGCAGGCGTCTGCTCCATTAGCCATGGGAGCGACGATTTGTTGGTGATGATGAGCCGGTTGACGGGGGCCCGCACCGCCACGAAGCGTCGCTCCCAATCGATCTCGTCGTTGCCGAGGTGGGAATAGTGGTGGCGCGCCTGCCGGGGCAGCGAAAAACCGAAAAACGTCACCGCGAGGAGCACCAGCAGCCAGGGGGTGGCAGGCAGGCGGCGGTCGAGCCAGCGCACGAAAAACACGGCCGCAAAGGCGAACAGCACGCACAGCGGCAGAGCGAAGCGCGTCGCCATGGGATCGGCCCACGAGCCCCAGAAGTAAAACTGGATGAGCAGGCTGTTGGCGCAGATCACGAGGCCGAACAGCAGCCAGGGCAAATGCCGGGGAGCGATCTCGCGGCGACCGCGCAGGAAACGCCACCCCAGCCCCGCGCCGACCCACAGCAACGCCGAGGCCCCCAGCACGGTTAGCAGCAGGGAGTTGGCCTGCTGCGTGTTGGTCGCGAAAAGATGGCCGGCCACGCCGCGCAGATTGCCCCCGAGATATTCCACGCCGAAGCGGCTCGTCTGGTTCTCCTTCATCTCCCACAGCACCGGACTCGCCGACAACACGCGCTGATGCCAGGCCACCGGCACCAGCAGCAGAGGCGCCAGCACCACCGGCCACGACACCACAAAACGTCGGGCCCGCCACCACCCAACGAGAACGACCGCCAGCGCCGCGGTCACATAAAGCGCGGACTCATACCGGCATTGCGTGAGCAGCACGCTGGCCAGCACGAAGGCGCTCAGGCGCGTCCCATCCGGCCGTTCGAGCCAGGCCCCCGCCAGGGCGATGCAGGCGAGCAGCATGGTGAGATTCGTGAGCTCCATCCCGGAGCCGGTGGCGTTCTGGACCAGCAGGGGCAGCGTGCCCAGCAACCCGGCCGCCAGCAGGCCCCCACGCCAGCCGGCCAAGCCGCGGCCGAGCCAGTAGGACAGCCCCAGTGACACAGGCAGCAGGAGCGCGTTGACGACAAAGGCATTGGCCGGACGGTATCCTGACAGGCCGTGGACCAGGGAGATCAGGTAAGGATAGAAGTAGGGCCGCTTGTCGAGGTAGTTGTCCAGTGAGAGGAAGGTTCCGAGGATATCATAGCCACGCACCATCACGCCGACCTCGCGGAAGAAGTGCATGTTGAAGGCCGTGGACTGGAGCACGAACTCGTCGTAGAGGATCTTGCTGCGAAAGGTTTCCTGCGTGAGGGCGACGGTGCAGCACAGGGTGATCAACCCTGCGGCGGCAAGCCGCTCGCGCACCGGCCAGACCGCCGCACCCGGCGCGCGCTTGCACCAGACCTGCCTCAGTGTAAACAGCCACAGCCCGAAGGTCAGCGTCATCACATAATACCCGCCGCGCATTAGAATCTGCTCCGCTGGTCGAACCTTCACGCCGATAAAACCGAGCCAGACCGCCGCGACCGCGCTCAGGCCCAGCGCGGCCAGGCGCAACTCAGGCCGGGTCAGCCGGGCTGCAAGTGAAAGACGGCAGGCGTCCATGGTCAGGGCAGCTGCTTGATGAACTGCTCGAGATACTGCTGCCGGATCTTCTCGCGCTCGGCAGGCGACAGGGCGAGCGCAGGCGCGGGAGGAGTCGGGGTCGTGGTCGGCCCGCCGTCGATCTCCACCACCCGGCTGATGCGGCTGAGGTTGAACGGAGTGAAGCGTCGCTCGATCACCGGCTCAAGCCGGTAGTCCGGGCCGAGGTCCTCGTCGGATTCCACGCTCACCGCCCCGGTCGCGGGGTCGACCTTCAGTCGCTGGAAGACGTAGATGCCCGAGAAGACGTGATTGCGGTGATTGAAGAGAATGATGTCCTTCCGGGTCAGCGCCTGCGGCACGGGCGTGGCCGAGACCAGGTGGGTGACCCACATGATACTGTTATTGTCGATGAACAGGTAGTCCTTCTCCGGGTGGGCGGCGATGAAGTCGCGTCGCCAGGCCATCTCGCGGCCGACGTAGTAATCGAGCGTGTAGTCGTGTCGGGCCATCACCGGAATGGAAAAAAAGAAAATACCCGCGCCGGCCAGCAGGGCGAGTCCCCGCCAGATCCGGGGCCCGGCCGAGAAACCCGCGACCGCTCCCACCACGGCCAGCACCAGGAACAGATTGAGCGGCAGGCTCAGGCGTCGGATCACCGGGTCGTCAAACTTGCCCCAGAAATAGCAGAGCAGCAGCAGCGTGTGGGCGGCGAAGCCCAGAGAAAAAACCGCCAAAGCCACCTGGGCCGGGGCCGCGACGCGCATTCCCCGCAGGGTTTTGATCACCCACAGGATGAAAAACGGCGCAGCCAGAAAACCGAGGCCGGCAATGACCAGCGAATTCGAATGCTCACCGCTCCAGTCGAAGAAAAAATTCAGGGCGTGCGCCACGTTATCCGGCAGATAAGCCGGGTCAAAGGGACGATCATAACCAGGCCGGCTCGCCATCTCCCAAGCCGTGGTGCGGGCGCTGAAGACCCGATTATGCAGGCTATACGGCACCAATAGCAACGGCCCCAATGCCAGCACCCCCGTCAGCACTGGACGCTGCTCCACCCACCAGACCCGCAGGATCAGCAGACCGATCGGCAAGAGAAAAAGCACCGATTCGTAGCGCGTGCTGGCGAGCAGCACCCCAGCCAGAAAGAGCGCCTCCAGCGAGCGACCGTCGCGCCTTTCCAACACCCGCATCCCCAGCAGCAGGGAGGCGAGAATCATCACCAAATTCAGTATCTCAAAACCGCCCCCCGTGGCGTTCTGCGCCAGCAGTGGCAGGCTGGTGAGCAGCAGAACCACCACCGCGCCGGCGCCGCGGCCGGCAATCCGGCACCCGGCGTGGTAGGCCAGTGTGAGCAGGACAAAGGTGAGACCGGTGTTCAGCACAAAGGCATTTTCCGGCCGATAACCGGTCAGATCGTGCAACAGCGAAAGCAGAAAGGGATGAAACAACGGCCGCTTGTCGAGCTCCCCACCCATGATCTGGAACGCCCCCTGAATGTCATGACCGCGCATGGGCACGAGCGCCATCTTGTCAAAATGCATGCTCATCGAGGTGCCGAGCAGCATCACTTCATCCATCAGGATCTTGAACCCGTAGCCCTCATGCACCAGCAGCAGCGTGCCACAAGCAAGGATCAACGCGGCCGGCCAGCGCGGCGCAGCACGCAGAGCGGCCGGGTCCGGCCGGCCCAGCCGCCACAGGCTCCGGGCAAACAGCGCGACCAGCACGAGCATCGCCCAATAGCCGCCATAGATCACAGCCCGCATCGCGTGCTCGTCGCTGAAGGTGAAAAATCCCAGCATGACGGCCGCCAGTGCACTAAGTAGGAACAGCTGCAGCCAACGGTCCGCGACAAACGCTCGGATGAATTTCATAGGGCGCATGGAAAATGGACGGGGCCGGTGGAAAACAAAAGCCTGATTCTGCCAGCGCGGGAACACGTCCTTCGCGGCAGAAAAAAAGCCGCCCCTCACGGGACGGCTCTCGAAGTTTTTCAGCCTAGGCCCTAATTACGGGGCGTAGGTGACCGTGCGAGCACCAGCGATGGCATCGATGGTGATGGTCTCGCCCTGAGAGTAACCAGCGGGGTAGGTCTCGCCGGCGACCGTGTTGATCGCCTTGACGTAGGCGGCGGAGCCAACGAGATTGGACGAGGCAACCGTGGAGACACCGTTTTCCAGATAGTATTGGTCGGCCGCGGCGGAGAGCTGACGGGCGTTGTTGAGGACCGCTTTGTCCTGCGAGGACTGACGGACCTTCTGGAACGCGGGGATGGCCATGGCGGCGAGGAGGCCGATGATGACCACGACGATCATGATTTCAACGAGGGTGAAGCCCTTTGAGGAACGAGTATTCATATTATGTATTATTACCGGTTATTTTTATCTAAGGCATCGCACAGGATGTGCGCGCCGCTCGCATCAGATGATGCCACAGGTAGGTTTACAAGGGGTTTTTCCTTAAACAGTATGTAAATTCTGTAATCACCCAAAGAGCGCAGCTAATGCCTGCACCAGTGGAGTCACCTCTTGCAGGGGCCGGAAAAATCCTCCCGTGAAGTTACTTTAAAAGCTTGGCCACAGATACTTCTGTGGCATCCCGCCAGAGCAATTCCATCCGATACTTGTCCCGATTTTCAGGAGTAAAGATGTGGATCATGATCTCAAAAGCATCCACCACGGTCCAGCCGCTGCCCTTGGTCGTATCAACCGCGAGTATCTTGGCTTTCTCCGCATCGAGCACGCGCTCCAGTTCGATCCGCAACGCCCGCAGGTGCGGCTCCGAACCGCCGGTCGCCAACACCAGATAATCCGTGATGCTGGACAGCTTGCTGACATCCAGCACCCGCAGGTCCTCCACCTTCTTCGCATCAAGCGCCGCCACGATCAGCTTGAGCAAACGGGCGGAGGGGTTCGCCGGACCGGCTGGCTTGCTGGTCTTGGCGGGTTTGGCCGTTTTGACGGTTTTCTTGGGCGCTTTGGCTTTCATCAATGTCAGCGATACAGCTTCTTGCCGTCGATATAGGCGATAACTTTCTGCGGGCAAAAATAGTGGAGCGACCGGCCATGCTGCACACGCTGCCGCAATTCGCTCGAGCTGATCTCGATCAGATGTCCGTCGCAGCGGCGCAGGCGCAGGCCGGGGATCTCCTCGTGGGGTTTGGTCGGATGCCGCGGCCGCTCCAGGAAGATGAACTCGATCAGTTTCGCCAGTTCGCCGATCTCCTTCCATTTGTGCAGCAGCGGCAGCTGGTCGCCGCCGATGATCCAGAACAGCTCATCCCTGGGAAACTGCGCGCGAAAATGCCGCACCGAATCGATGGTGTAGCTGATGCCGCCCTTCTGGAGCTCGTAATCCGAGATTTCCAGACGATGGTCCCATTCGATCGCCGACCGCAGCATGCTCAACCGGTCCTCGGCGGTCGACTGGATGTCATTGGGTTTCAGGGGCGCCTGCGCCGCCGGCACGAGCAGCAGCCGGTCGAGGTGGAATTCCTCCAGCACGTCCTGCGCCGCGATCAAGTGACCGAAATGCACCGGATCAAAACTGCCCCCCAAAAAGCCGATCTTCATGCGCAAAGCCCGGCCCCGCCGCCGGCCGCGGACCTGTTGAAACGCGCTTGGAACTCTCTTGCCACGCGCCCCACTTCATTCCGCAATCCCCATTCGGCAATCCCAAACCACGCCCGGGTGGAGGAACATCCATTGGCGCCCCGCCCGGGGAAAACCCTCACCCGGTGTCTCCTCCCCTCAATACGGAATTTTTGAACGTTTTCCCGCCGGCCACATCTTACTCATCGTTCAACGGTTTGTTTAGGTGTTTGGTTATAGTTAGTGTGCCAGAAAATCAAAAGGCCGTCCAGGGGTGGACGGCCTTTCTGTTTCCCACCCTCCGATCTACTTGCGTGCGCCTGTCCCGTGCAGGCCCGCTCGCGGACCGCGACCGTAGGCTTGGGTGAACACTCGGTGGAACTGGGCGTAGCTGCCAAACCCGGCAGCGTAGACCGCCTCGGCGATGGTCTTCTGTTCCGGGCCGCGGTAGAGGTCGAAAAAGCGTCCGAGCCGCACGGAATTCCGGTAACGGGTGAGAGGCACCCCGATCTGCCGGGCAAACATCCGGCTGAGATGGGCTTCGCTGGCACCGCATCGCCGGGCCAATTGGCCGAGATTGAGCTCTTCGTCGCTGCGGCTCAGCAGATCCAGCGTCTTGCGCACCGCCGGGTGCAGGGCCACCGCCTCATCCAGCGCCAGCCCGGCTCTTTGGCAGCGCCAGCTCAACAGGAGCAGGTGATGCAACCCCGCATTCAATCCGTCGGGATCGTCGTGTTCGTAGCGGAAATTCGAATCCACGCCGTATCCGGCCTCCCGGTTGAGCAGGTCGGGATCCGGGGCGCCGACCATCATGGCATCCATCGTCTTGCGCACCTGCTCGAATGCTTCCGGCGCCAGCCGGGTCTGCAACACGCCATCCGTGGCGAGGCTCTGCCGCCGCAGGTCGGCATAGACCGCGCTGCGGGCGGAACGGGCGATCAAGGCGGGAGTGAAAACCGCCACATAGAATTGGGCGTCGGGCGTGCGGTCGATGAGCTGATGCTCCTGGGCAGGAAACAACCAGAGCAACACCCCGCGCTCAAAAGTGAACCGGCGGCCACCCACGACATAACTGATGGCCCCGCGCACCACCAGATTCAGCTCGAGTTCGACATGATGATGTGGCCGCAGCGTCGGCGGATTCCGGGCGGATTCCGCGAGATAGACCAGACCGTCGTAACGCGGTCCCAGTTTGAGATCAGCCAACATGTGCACAAATAATGAGAACTTTAAGCGGGAAGGCGAGAAGACAGCCGGCACCTTTTTCTGCCATCCTCACGCCACTCGAGTCGTCCCCCCCATGCACCCCCTGCCTTTTGGCTCGCTGCCTTCCGGCGAAGCCGTCGAAGCCTACGCCCTGGCCAATGCCGCCGGCGCATCCGTGCAGGTGCTGACCTATGGCGGGATTGTCACTTCGCTGCGGATGCCCGACCGGTTTGGCCGGTTCGACGATGTGGTGCTGGGGTTCGATCAACTCGGACCCTATCTCGCGGGGCATCCCTATTTCGGCGCGATTGTCGGGCGGATTGCCGGACGGGTCAGCGGCGGCCGCCTCACCGTCGGGGGCCGCGACCATGCCCTCGCCTGCAACGACCGCTCCAATCACCTGCACGGCGGATATACCGGCTTGGACAAGCGCTTGTGGCGTGCGAACCCAGCAGCCCGTCCCGACGGCGCCGACTCGCTGCGTCTGACCTATCGGAGTCCGGACGGTGAGGAAGGTTATCCCGGCAGCATCGAACTCGCCGTCACCTACACTCTGACCGCAGCGTGCGAACTGGTCATCGACACCGTGGCGACCGCCGACCGGTTGACTCCGCTCAGCCTGGCCCATCACTCCTATTTCAATCTGGCGGGAGAAGGTTCCGGTTCAGTCGCCGGTCACGAACTGCAGATCATGGCGGAAGCCTGTGTGCCGACGGATGAAGCAATGACGCTGTCCGGCCGGCGCGAGCCCCTCACCGGCCGCCCGGACGATTTCACCCGCCCGCAGCGGCTGGGCGAAGCGATGCCTCAGCTCTTTCAGGCGCACGGGGACCTTTATCACCTGCGTGCGCCATTCGCGACGCCACCGGCCGCGCCCACGCTCGCCGCCCGGGTCGTCGAACCTCATTCGGGCCGCGTGCTGGAGGTCTTCACCGACGAATCGTGCCTGCAATTCTACACCGGGGCCTCGCTCGACGGCACGCTGGTCGGCAAATCCGGGCGTGCCTACGGGCCGCACGCCGGCCTGTGCCTGGAATGCCAGGGGTATCCCGATGGCGTGAGCCGGCCCGAGTTCGGGGACATTTTGCTGCGGCCCGGCGTGCCGCAGCACCGTCGCACCCTCTACGCCTTTTCCACCCGCTGAAACCACCGACCCTCCCTGCATGAACCACGATCACGCCAGCATGGTCCTGACCAAACCACCCGCCCGACTCGACTACAGCCTCACGGGTGAAAACGCCACGCGCGCCGTGGAACGCGGCCTGGCCGAGGCCGACTGGTATCAGAGCCCCGTGCCGCGCGCCACCATGCGCAAGCTGCTGGAGCGCCGCGACGGCCCCGCCGTCCGTGACACGCTGCTGTGGTTCGCCCTCATCGGCGGTTCCGGCTACGCCACTTATGCCCTGTGGGGTGGCTGGTGGGCGCTGCTGCCGTATTCGCTCTACGCCGTTCTCTACGCCTCCACCTCCGACTCGCGCTGGCACGAGGCGAGCCACGGCACTGCCTTCAAGACCGACTGGATGAACAACGTGCTCTACGAGATCGCCTCGTTCATGGTCATGCGCGAATCGACCCTCTGGCGCTGGAGCCACACGCGGCATCACAGCGACACCATCATCGTCGGCCGCGATCCGGAGATCGCCGTGCCCCGTCCTCCTGACGTCATCGGCCTGATCATGAATTTCTTCAACCTCGGCGCTTACGCCAAGTATTTCCGCCAGATCATCGTCCACTCCTCCGGACGCATGCTGACCGAGGAGAAGACCTACATCCCGGAAAGCGAATTTCCCAAGATTTATCTCAAGGCCCGCCTCTCCCTGCTCATCTACGCCGCCGTCATCGGCCTGTCGGTCTACACGCAAAGCCTGCTGCCGCTGATGCTGGTCGGGTTCGTCAACCTCTTCGGCTCGTGGCTCATGGTGATCTACGGCCTCACCCAGCACGCCGGCCTCGCCGAGAACGTCCTCGACCACCGGCTGAACTGCCGGACGGTCTATATGAATCCGGTCCACCGGTATCTCTATTGGAACATGAACTATCATGTGGAGCACCACATGTTCCCGCTGGTTCCCTACCACGCGCTCCCCGAACTTCACGCCGTCGTCAAAGACGACATGCCGACGCCCTACCGCGGCCTGCTCGAGGCTTATCGCGAAATCATCCCGGCCATCCTGCGGCAGGTCAAAGACCCCGCCTGGCACGTCAAACGCCAGCTGCCCGAACCCAGGGCCCGAGCGACTCCGACCGTCCTCACCGCGGAAGCCAGACCCGACCCGGCCGGCTGGATCGAGGTCTGTGCGGCCGCCGATCTGGGCCCCGCCGACGTCATCCGCTTCGACCACCACCGGAAAACCTACGCCCTCATCCGGGACGAAACCGGCCGGCTCTACGCCACCGACGGCATCTGCACGCACGGCAACACCCACCTGGCCGACGGTTTGGTGAAGGGGAAGATCATCGAGTGCCCCAAGCACAACGGCCGCTTCAACCTCGCGGACGGCTCGCCCGCCCGCGCGCCCGTCTGCCGCGGACTCGCCACCTATCCGCTTGAGGAACGCGCCGGCCGCCTTCACCTTAATATCCTCCAGGCCGGCGGGGCCGGTGCCCGCGCCCAAAAAAGCTACCGCCTGCGCGTTGTCAGCAACCGCAGCGTCGCCACCTTCATCAAGGAACTCGTCCTCGAACCCGTCGAAGCCGCCGCGAAAATCGTCTTCACGCCCGGTGATTACCTTCAACTCGATATTCCGGCCTACGGCGAAATCCGTTTTCGCGGCTTCGACATCCCTCCGCCCTATGCCGCCGTCTGGGAGGCCCAGCACGTTTTCGATCTCGTCGCGCGCAACCCCGCCACCGGTCGCCGCAACAATTATTCCCTCGCGAGTAATCAGGCCACCGAACGCACCCTGCGCTTCAACGTCCGCATCGCCACGCCCCCGCCAGGGCAGGACTGTCCGCCCGGCGTCGGCTCCGCCTACGTCTTCAATCTCCGGCCCGGCGACACCGTCACGGCCATCGGCCCTTTTGGCGATTTCCATCCCAAACCCACGCAACGGGAGGCGATCTACATCGGCGGCGGCGCGGGCATGGCCCCGCTCCGCGCCCACCTTTCGCACCTGTTCGAGACCGAGCACACCGCGCGCCGCGTCAGCTTCTGGTATGGTGCGCGTGCCCGGCAGGAGATCTTCTACGAGGATTATTTCACCGCCCTGGCGAACGCTCATCCTAATTTCTCGTTCCATCTCGCGCTCTCCTCGCCTCTGCCCACGGACGCCTGGACCGGGCCCACCGGCTTCATCCACGAAGTCGTCCTGACGCAATATCTCCGCGCGCACGCCAACCCCCAGGCGGTCGAATACTACCTTTGCGGTCCACCGGCGATGATCCGGGCCTGCACCCAGATGCTCGCCGGGCTCCGCGTCCCCGCCAACCAGATCGCCTACGACGAATTTTAAATCCGGGGCAACATGCCCGCTCTTTCGCCGGCATGATTCTCCTCCGCCATCCCGCTCACCATGACTCCTCGTGAAAATCTCCGTCAAGCGCTTGCTCATCACCCCGGCCCCGTGACCGTGGATTTCGGCAGCGGACCGACTTCCGGCATTCATGTGAGCGTGGTCGCCGCCCTGCGCGAACACTTCGGTCTGTCTGGCGGTCCCGTGCGCACCATCGAACCTTACCAAATGCTCGGTGAAGTAACCGACGATCTCAGGGAAGCGATGGGGCTGTGCTGCGTGGGCGTGCCGCCCCGAGGCACCATCTTCGGTTTTTCGCTGGAGCAGGAATGGCGCGAATGGCGGAGCCCCTGGGGCCAGGTCGTGCTCGTGCCGCCAGGGTTCCAGACCGACACGGGACCGGAAGGTGATGTTTATATCTATCCCGCCGGCGACCGCCGCGTGCCACCCAGCGGACACCTGCCGGCGACAGGGTATTTTTTCGATGCAATCATCCGGCAGGAACCGTTGGACGAGGATGCGCTCAATCCCGAGGACAACTGCGAGGAGTTCACGCTGCTGTCGCCGGAGGACATTGCTTACTGGCAGGACCGTGCGGCGCAGCTGCGCGGCGGCCGCTACGCCGTCATGGCCAACATGGGCGGCACCGGCTTCGGCGACATCGCCCTGGTGCCCGCGCCGTTCCTGCGCCGGCCACGCGGCATCCGCGACATCAGCGAGTGGTATGTGTCGCTGGTCACACGGCCGGAGTATGTGCACGCCATCTTCGCCCGCCAGTGCGAGGTCGCGCTGCAAAATCTCGTCCGGTTCCACGCCATCATGGGCGATACGATCGACGTGCTCTATGTCTGCGGCACGGATTTCGGCACGCAGGTCTCGCAGTTCTGTTCCCCGGCGACCTTCGACAACCTGTATCTGCCCTATTATCGGCAGGTGAACGACTGGGTGCATCGCCACACGCCGTGGAAAACTTTCAAGCATTCCTGCGGGGCCATCGATCCGCTGCTGCCCAACCTGATCCGCGCGGGTTTCGACATCATCAATCCCGTGCAATGCTCCGCCACGGGCATGGACCCCGGCCATCTCAAGCAAGCCTATGGTCGCGACATCGTCTTCTGGGGCGGCGGGGTGGACACGCAGCATACGCTGCCCTTCGGCACGCCGGATCAGGTTTACGCCGAGGTGCTGGGCCGCTGCCGCACCTTCGCCCCCGACGGCGGATTCGTCTTCAACACCATCCACAACGTCCAGGCGCTGACGCCGACGGCCAACATTCTCGCGATGCTCAAGGCCGTGCGGGACTTCAACCGTGCCGGCGGCTGATCGCCTCGGCTGAGGCTTTATTCCGGCGCCTGATATGGAGCCCGAAGCAGGCGAACAACACCCGCAAACGTCCAGGCAGCCGATGCTGCCTGCACAGGTTCGACGATAAAGACGGCCAGTCCTGCAATCCGCGCCGAGGAGAAGCGACTCCAGGGCCAGTTCGCGTGGCTTGCGTAGGCCCGGGAGCCAAGGCCTGAAAACATTCTCGCTCGCGCCGGTTCCTTTTGCCACCAAGCTGTCGTTGTTACGCCCGGATGGCGGAATTGGTATACGCAACAGACTTAAAATCTGTGCTCCGTAAGGAAGTGTGGGTTCGAGTCCCACTCCGGGCACCAGCCTACGCTGAAGGGGGTAATTCCGGGAGCGCCCTCGACAGCGCCCGGCCCATGTCATAGCCATTACGCCAGACCACGCCTTACTCTCCCTGCCCGCCTCGCCGCTTTCATGACCCCCGGTCAAAGACTCCACGCCGCCCTCGCCGCCGAGCGACCTCTCCAGATTGCCGGGGCGATCAACGCCTACGCCGCCTTGCTGGCCGAGCGCGCCGGCTTCCGCGCGCTTTACCTTTCGGGCGCCGGCGTCGCCAACCACTCCTATGGTCTGCCCGACACCGGCCTGACCGAACTGGCCGACGTGCTCGTCGATGTGCGCCGCATCACCAAGCGCGTGTCCCTTCCGCTGCTCGTCGACATCGACACGGGCTGGGACGAGCCGGCGCGAGCCGTCCGCGAAATGGCCGCCGCCGGGGTCGCCGCCGTCCATATCGAGGATCAGGTTCCCGCCAAGCTCTGCGGCCATCTGCCCGGCAAGCACCTCGTCCCGACGACCGAGATGGTCGCCCGCGTGAAAGCCGCCGCCTCGGGCAAACCCGACCGCGACTTCGTCGTCATGGCCCGCACCGATGCCGCCGCCAACGAAGGCGTGCCCGCCGCCATCGCGCGCGCGCAGGCCTATGTCGCCGCCGGCGCCGACATGATCTTCGCCGAAGCGCTGCACACCCTCGACGACTACCGCGCGTTCACTGCGGCCGTCCAGGTTCCGGTCCTCGCCAACCTCACCGAGTTCGGCCAGACGCCTTTCTTCACCCTCGACGAACTCCGTGCCGCCGGCATCGCGATGGCGCTCTATCCCCTCTCCGCCTCCCGCGCCGCCGCCGCCGCCTCGCGTGAGGTTTACCAAACCATCCGCCAGGCCGGCACGCAAAAATCCGTCGTCGGCCGGATGCAGACCCGCGCCGACCTCTACGCCACCCTCGGCTATACCCCGCCAACCTAGACTCCGTCCGCCTTCCATCCCCAAAGCCCATGAGCGACTCCACTCCACGCCCCGCTCGCACCGTCAAGAAATCCGTCGCGCTCTCCGGCGTCGTCGCCGGCAACACCGCCATCTGCACCGTCGGGCAATCAGGCAACGACCTGCATTACCGCGGCTACGACATCGCCGACCTCGCTCGCGGCGCCACCTACGAGGAGGTCGCCCACCTCCTCATCCACGAACGCCTGCCCGACCGCGCCGAACTCGCGGCCTACCAGCGGCGCCTCGCCTCGCTCCGCGGGCTCTCCGCGCCGCTACGCGCCATCCTCGAGCAGCTCCCCGCGCGCTCCCACCCGATGGGCGTGCTGCGCACCGGCTGCTCCGCCCTCGGCGCGATGGACACCGAGCCGTCCGCACCCGACGGCAGCGGCCCGAAGGATCCCGTGGTCGCGCGCCGCATTGCGGACACGCTCATCGCCTGCCTCCCATCGATGCTCCTTTATTGGCATCACTTCGCCACGACCGGCCGCCGCATCGACGTCGAGGCCGACGACCCGACCATCGCCGCCCACTTCCTGCGCCTGCTCCACCAGCGCACCCCGACGCCCTCGCACGTCCGCGCCCTCGACCGCTCCCTGATCCTCTACGCCGAGCACGAGTTCAACGCCTCCACGTTCACCGCGCGCGTCATCGCCGGCACCGGCTCCGGCCTCTACGGCTGCGTGACCGGCGCCATCGGCGCCCTCCGCGGCCCCAAACACGGCGGCGCCAACGAGGTCGCCTTCGACATCCAGCAACGCTACCGCACGCCCGACGAGGCCGAGGCCGACCTCCGCGCCCGCCTCGCCCGCAAGGAAATCGTCATCGGCTTCGGCCACCCCGTCTACACCGTCAGCGACCCGCGCAGCGCCATCGTCAAGGAGATCGCCCATGCGCTCTGCACCGAATGCAGCGACCTGAACGTGTTCAACATCGCCGAGCGCATCGAGACGGTCATGTGGAACGAAAAGAAGATGTTCCCCAACCTCGATTGGTATAGCGCCGTCGCCTACCACGAGTTGGGCGTGCCCACCGCGATGTTCACCCCGCTCTTCGTCATCGCCCGGACCGCCGGTTGGGCCGCACATGTCATCGAGCAACGCGCCGACGGCAAAATCATCCGCCCCTCCGCCAACTACACCGGCCCCGACGACCGTCCGCTCGTTCCGCTGGCGCAACGCTAAGCTTCAAGTCCCCGAACGCTTCCCTGCTCGCTACTCACTACTCGCTACTCGCTACTTTCCCCATTCCCCGTGTCCGCCCCCATCTCCAACGTCCGCCCCGCCCCCGACCAACTCCTCACCGCCCTCGCCGATTACGCGCTCAGCGCGAAGATCACGAGCGACGAGGCCTACGACACCGCCCGCTGGTGCCTCGCCGACACCCTCGCGTGCGGCATCATGGCTCTCGCCTACCCGGCCTGCACCAAACTCCTCGGACCCGTGGTCCCCGGCACGAACATCAAAAACGGTGCGCGCGTCCCGGGCACGGCCTACGAACTCGATCCGGTGCAAGCCGCGTTCAACCTCGGCACCATTGTCCGCTGGCTCGATTTCAACGACACCTGGCTCGCCGCCGAGTGGGGCCACCCGTCCGACAACCTCGGGGCCATTCTCGCCACCGCCGACTGGCTCTCGCGCCAACAGGCCGCCGGCACCGTGCCAGCCGCGTTCCACACGCCGCTCGCCGCCTACGACCGGCAGCAAATCTCCGCTCCCGGCGCCCCGAGTCGCCCGGCGCACACCCCGCTCACCATGAAGGACGTTCTCACCGCGATGGTGAAGGCCCACGAAATCCAGGGCGTGCTCGCCTTGGAAAATTCCTTCAACCGCGTCGGCCTAGACCACGTGCTGCTCGTCCGCGTCGCCTCGACCGCCGTCACCACCGCGCTGCTCGGCGGCACGCGCGACCAGGTCATCAACGCCATCTCGCACGCCTGGCTCGACGGCTCCGCGCTGCGCACCTACCGCCACGCGCCCAACACCGGCTCGCGCAAATCCTGGGCCGCCGGCGACGCCACCAGCCGCGCCGTCCGCCTCGCGCTCATCGCCCTGACCGGCGAAATGGGCTACCCGTCCGTCCTCACCGCGAAGACCTGGGGTTTCCAAGATGTCTCCTTCAAGGGCCAGCCGCTCAAACTCGCCCGCCCGCTCGGCAGCTACGTCATGGAGCAGGTTCTTTTCAAGATCTCCTTCCCCGCGGAATTCCACGCGCAGACCGCCGTCGAATGCGCGTTGAAGCTCCACCCGCTCGTCAAGGATCGCCTGGAAGAAATCGAGCGCGTCGAGCTGACGACCCACGAGTCGGCCATCCGCATCATCGACAAAAGCGGCCCGCTCCACAACCCGGCCGACCGCGACCACTGCCTGCAATACATGACCGCCATCGGCATGATCTTCGGCGCGCTCACCGCCGATCACTACGAGGACAAGATCGCCGCCGACCCGCGCATCGACACCCTCCGCGCCAAGATGACCGTCACCGAGGACAAATCCTATTCAAAGGATTACCTCGACCCGGAAAAACGCTCCATCCCCAACGCCGTGCAGGTTTTCTTCAAGGACGGCTCAAAAACAGAAAAGGTCGAAGTCCACTTCCCCCTCGGCCACCGTCGCCGCCGGAGCGAGGGTATTCCGGTCCTCCAGCAAAAAGCCCAAGCCGCCTTCGCCACCCACTACGGCAAGGACAAGGCCGCATCGCTCATGTCCTTCTTCGCCAATCGCGCCAAACTCGAGACGATGCCCGTGCATGAATTCGTTAGTGCATTCGCGAAGTAATTAGCGGTAATATTTGTCATGTCAGATCGCGAACTCTTGTTTAACCGCTTCGCGCTTTCCGACATTATCCGTCACTCAAGGGATCGAATTCCTCAGCAAATCTTCGAGGAGAAAAGAGACTACCTTTTAGGAGTTAATGAAGAGACATACATTTTCCACCTAGTTGGCGAATACACCATCGATGCACTTTCCTTGCATCGCGATCGCATTGAAATTGCGCATCAAAGCGACGAAGTCGTTCCGGTGGATGATTTCGGTCGGGTGATAAATCTTCGACGCAATTTTATCACGTTCTCCGTCCCGTTCTCGGGAGAGCGCGAACTCTTCTTCGCTCAGCCTTCTACATTTTCAACAAACCCACCTCGTGCCCAAGTTGGGCCATCTGAGTTAATGATAAAGATACTTAACCCGAATGATGATGCCACAAAACTGCGAGCTGAGTTGGACGGGATATTGAGCAAGATTGATCAGTATATAGCTTGGCAGAAATCGGAGATTGAAACCTGGAACGCTGGGCTGCGCGGCCTCATCGAATCCATATTTCTTCCCCGGAAAGGAAAATTGCTGAAAGAGGTCGGCGCAGTTCAGTCTCTTGGTTTCCCGCTCCGAAAACGCGCAGATCTACCCGCAAGCTATTCCGTCCCTGTAACAAGGAAAAAGATTTCTATTTCAAAACCGGCTGCGAGCACCGTTCCATACCAAGCGCAGCCATTGCTCGATGATGACCAATACCATGACATACTAGGCATACTGAGAAACATGGTTCTTGTGATGGAAAGAACTCCTCAAGCTTTCGCCACGATGGGAGAAGAGACCCTCCGAAATCATTTTCTGGTTCAGCTGAATGGGTTGTTCGAGGGAAGCGCCACTGGCGAGACGTTCAATTTCCAAGGAAAAACCGATATTCTCATCCGCAAGGATCAGAAGAATCTCTTCGTGGCGGAATGTAAGTTCTGGAGCGGCGCCAAGGGCTTTAATGAAACTATTGATCAGCTGCTAAACTATCTCACGTGGCGCGACGCAAAGGTGGCTACGCTGGTCTTTGTGAGAGACGTTAACATCTCAACAGTGATCGAACAGATACCCGGACTCCTCAGCTCACATCCAAATTTCTTGAAAGCCCTCCCGAGAGCACAGGATGGAGAATTCGGTGCTCTAATGAAAAGCACTAGAGATCCTGCCGTAAGTCTCGTTCTAACTGTTCAGGCTTATCATATCCCGAAGCCGTCGTAGAAGATTCTCAAAATTGAATTAGGACCAAGCCAAACGGGTAGGAGGCCGAAGTAAGGGGTCTGGCTGCGGATATTGATGTCGGTCGTTGCACCTCGGCAATCTTCCGCGAATAACACGGATGGCCGCGGATGGTTTCCCGGGCCACGAGATTTTAAACGCAGAGATCGCGGAGCCCGCAGAGATATGATTGCAGATCAGGAAGCTCAGCCGGCGATTAGCCGGTCCCCGAAACCTAGTGGCGGAGACGATCAGTCGGAGCCTGACCTTGAAGGAGACAAGAAAGGGGTCAGGTTGGGGATAGTGATGTAGACCATCTTCCGCTGATTTAATCCGTGGTCATCCGGGTAATCCGCGGCGAACAAGTTCACCCGCACAATTCCCACCAGACAAAGCCCGATTGACGGGCCGCCATTGCCGGCTAAATAGCCTGTTGTCATGAGCACCGTCGCTGAAATCAAGTCCGCCATCGCGCAGCTCCCGCTGGAACAACGCGCCGCGCTCGTGGCCGAGCTTTGCGGCTGGACCGACGACGACTGGGACCGCCGGATGAAGGCCGACGCCAAGGCCGGCAAGTTCGCCGCCCTGAACGAAGACGCGACCGACGCTTACAAGGCCGGCCGGACCAAGCCGCTCGACGATATTCTCGACCAGTCGTGACCATTCCGAGCCGCGGCACCGAAGCATTCTGGCGGCTCTACCACGCCTTGCCCGCCGAGGTGCGTGGCACCGCCCGCAAGAATTACCGGCTATGGCAGGCGAATGCCTTTCACCCTTCGCTCCACTTCAAATCCATCGGTCAGCCCAACTGGTCGGCGCGGGTGGGCGACCACTATCGGGCCATCGGCCGCTTCATCGGGAAAGAATTCGTCTGGGAGTGGATCGGCTCCCACGCCGACTACGACAAGCGTTTCTGATTCTCGGCCTCTGGGAAAGAGGCCTAACGTGGGCTGGCTGCGAATAATGATATCAACCGTTTCATCCCAGCAATCTTCCGCGAATAACGCGGATTGCCGTGGATGGGTTCCCGGTGCCAGGAGCCATTATTTTTAACGCAGAGATCACGGAGCGCGCAGAGGACAGTGAATGATCCGGTTTTAAGCATTTCAACCGGTGGACTGATTATCGGAGTCACGCTTGTCTGATAAAGCACAGCGCCGACTCGACGCTCCGGCTGATTTCTGCATCGTTCGCGTCACGGGCCGCCAATCACCATGAAACGTGCCCGCATTGCATCCACTTCCACCCAGCCTGACCTATCGCCTGCCGAGACCATCGACGGCATCATTCACACGATCCGTGGCGAACGCGTGATTATCGACGCCGATCTCGCCAAACTCTACGGCGTCCCGACCAAAGCGCTCAATCAAGCCGTGCGCCGCAACCGGGAGAAATTCCCGCCAGACTTCCTACTGGAGCTCACGAGCGTTGAAGCTGAGCTACTTAGGCGTTCAAGGTCACAAATTGTGACCTTGAAGCGTGGCGGCAATGTGAAGTTCGCCCCTTTCGCTTTCACCGAGCACGGCGCCATCATGGCGGCCAATATCCTCAACAGCCCGCAGGCGGTGCAAATGTCCGTCTTCGTTGTGCGGGCCTTTGTGAAGATGCGCAGCCTGCTCACCGACACTCGCGAACTCGCCAAAAAATTGGCCACTCTCGAAAAAGAACTGACCTCCCGTCTCGATTGTCACGAGACCGCCATCAGCGAATTCATGAAAGGCATGATGCTTCTGCTGAATCCACCGCCTGCCCAGGATGGGCCGGACAAGGAAATGGGTTTCCACACCGGCCTGAAGCGGCCGGCCGGTTGAACAACCCCGCGAACTTCCCGCGGCGGTTACAGCGCGCCCTTGAGGACGGCGACCAGCGCGGTGTAGCCGGCCTCGTCGAGCAGTTTCTTGTTCGCAGGCATCATCTCGAACGTGCTGCCCCAGCTCGGGCCGCCCTCGTATTTCGGCACGAGGTGGAAATGAAGATGCGGCATTTTGTCGGAATAGGCGCCGTAATTGATTTTGTTGGCGCCCAAGGCGGTCTTCATGGCCCGCGCGGCGCGGGTGACGTCCTTCATGAACAGGTCGCGCTCCGCGTCCGGCAGCTCGAACAGCTCGTTCACGTGCCCGCGGTAGGCGACGACGCAGCGGCCTCGGTGGGTCTGCTCCTTGAAAAGGTAGAGCGTGGACGCGCTGAGCGGCGCGACCTCGATCATCAGGTCGTGCAGGCGTTGGTCTTTGCGGCAGTAGAAGCAATCGGGCAGGTCGTTCATGGGATAGGCGCCCAGCCAATCAAAGAATGGCGCCGGCACCAATGCGGAATTTGCCGCCGGCGGCCGGTCAGAACGGGAACGGCGCGTGCCGCAGCGGGCGGACGGCGAGCCCGAGCAGTTCGCGCTCGCTGTCATCGCCGGCGACGCGGTTGATGTGGACCGTGGCGCACGTGCAGCATTGGTGCACGATCCGCCACTCGCCGTCGGGCTGGGCCTGGATGGCCACCGGCTCCATGCCGCCTTGGCAATCGGAGGCGCGGTCGCCGGGCTTGTCGTCGAGATGGACGCTCCACAGGCACCACGGACAATGGTTGCGGTGGCGCGTGCCGGGAGCGTCGAGGGAAAACTCCATGCGGCAATGGCGGCACTTCAGCCACGCCGGAGCGCGCTGGTCCGGCTGGCGGGAACAGACATGAGATTGGTCGGAACGGGACATGGGATGCGGAAAACACCCCGGGCTTGGGAAATATTCCACGCCACACACGGGCGCGGACCGCATCACGCTGGTCGACCTCAGGCCGGAGACGGGGAAGCTGCCGGGGCCATCCAAAGCTCCCGCACCGCACATTCCGGCGCGTCAAACCAGCGTTCCCTCAGGCAATATCTTTTTGCATCCGCCGCGAAGCTAGCCCCGCGCGAAGGCACCCGTCAATTCCGGATCAGCCGGGCTCAGCGCGTCCGGGCAGTAAGCCGGACCGGCAGCCGCGATCTACGCTTTCGCCTTCGGGCTGCGCGCGGCGGTTTTTGCCTCGGTCGGCAGCTGCCGCTGGCGGTAGGCCTCGTAGTCCGGCACCTGACGCTCGTAGGCGCCGTGCATCAGCGGCGAGGAGATCATGAAGTCCGCCGTCGCGCGATCGCAGGCGGTCGGGATGTTCCAGACCACCGCCATCCGCAGCAACGCCTTCACGTCCGGGTCATGCGGCTGCGGCTCGAGCGGATCCCAGAAGAAGATGAGGAAGTCGATCTTCCCCTCGACGATCATGGCGCCGATCTGCTGGTCACCGCCGAGCGGGCCGCTCTGCAGCTTGCTCACGGGAAAACCCAGCACCTTCTCCATCATGGCCCCGGTCGTGCCGGTGGCCCACACTTCGTGCACGGCCAGCGTGTTGCGGTTGAACTTGGCCCACTCGACCAGATTTTGCTTCTGGCCGTCGTGGGCAACCAACGCGATGCGCTTTCGCGCGGTCATGAGGACTTTCTTGTAGGTCATGGATGAAATGGGGGGATTCGAAACGTTCTACGCTGCCAGTCCGCACGCGGCAAGAAATCCCGCGCCTCCCTTGACCCGCGGCGGGCCGTATCGGCATTGACCCCGCGTCCCCTCGTTTGTTTGGATGGCGGCCCATGAGCGCGCCGCAACCCCGGTTGGATGATCTGCGCATCGAGCGAAACGCCCCGCCCGCTTCGCCCCGCCGGACACTGCCGGTCGCCATCGCGATCATCGTCGCGGCCCTTTTGGCGGCGGCACTCTGGTGGCTGTTGCGTCCCAAGCCGCCCGAGATCCGCACCGCCGTGGTGCGCGAGACCGCGGCGGAGCCGGGAACCGCGCGCACGGTGCTGAATGCCTCGGGCTACGTCACCGCCCGGCGTGAGGCGACCGTCTCGTCCAAGATCACCGGCAAGGTCATGGAGGTTCTCATCGAGGAGGGCGTGAAGGTGACGGAGGGGCAGGTGATCGCGCGATTGGACGACACGAATGTGCAGGCGAGCCTGCAGCTGGCCCGGGCCCAGCTTGCCGCGGCCCGGACCGCGCTGGAGGAGACCCGGGTGCGGCAGCGCGAGGCGGACCGGGAATTGCAGCGCCAGCAGAAGCTCCTCGCCGGCACCGTTGCGACCCAGGCTGACTTCGACCGGGCGGAGGCCTCGGCCCTCGCGCTGCGGGCGCGCCTCGCCCAGCAGGAGACCGAGATCACCGTGACCGACCGCACCGTCGCCATCTGGCAGCAACAGCTGGAGGACACCATCATCCGCGCGCCTTTCGCCGGTGTGGTCACCTCGAAGAATGCGCAGCCCGGCGAGATGATTTCCCCGATGTCCTCCGGCGGCTTCACCCGCACGGGCATCTGCACGATCGTCGACATGGATTCGCTCGAGATCGAAATCGACGTCAACGAGAGCTACATCAACCGCGTCTCCGCCGGCCAGCCGGTCGAGGCGACGCTCGACGCCTACGCAGGCTGGAAAATCCCCTGCAAGGTCATCGCCATCATTCCCACCGCCGACCGGCAAAAGTCGACCGTGCGCGTCCGCGTGGGCTTCGACCGGCCCGACCCGCGCATTTTGCCGGAGATGTCCGTGAAGGTGGCGTTCCGCGACATCGCTCCGGCGGCCGGCGACGCCCGCCGCACGGTGCTGGTGCCGAAGGCCGCCGTGCGCAGCGAGGCCGGGCGCGACATCGTGTTTGTCATCTCCCGCGACCGGGCCGAGCGCCGGGCCGTAACCGTGGCCGCCACCACCGCGGATGTCACGGAACTCAGCGCCGGCGTCTCCGTAGGTGAAGTGATCGCCGCGGACCCGCCCGCCGGACTCGCCGACGGCGCGGCCGTCACGGCCAGGAATTTATGAGTGACCCTGTGACCAACAACGGCGCGCTCGTGCGCATCGAGGGCGTGGAGAAGGTCTTCCACCGCGGCTCGGAGGACATCCACGTCCTCGCCAACCTCAACCTGCAGGTGCCCGCGGGCGAGTTCCTCGCGCTGATGGGCCCGTCCGGCTCGGGCAAGAGCACGCTGCTGAACCTGATCGGCGGCCTCGACCGCCCGACCAAGGGCCAGGTCAGCGTCGCCGGCGACCACATCGAGGAACTCTCCGACCACCAGCTCGCCGCGTGGCGCGCGCGGCACATCGGTTTCGTCTTCCAGCTCTACAACCTGATCCCGGTGCTGACGGCCGAGCACAACGTCGAGTTGCCGCTGCTGCTCACGCATCTGTCCAAGGCCGAGCGCCGGAAACACGTGGAGACCGCGCTGGCGATGGTCGGGCTGTCCCATCGCGCGAAACACTACCCGCGCACGATGTCCGGCGGCGAACAGCAGCGCGTGGGCATCGCGCGCGGCATCGTCACGGACCCGACGCTGCTCTTGTGCGACGAGCCGACGGGCGACCTCGACCGCAAGGCGGGCGACGAGATCCTCAACCTGCTCCAGGCGCTGAACCGCGAGCACGGCAAGACCATCATCATGGTGACCCACGACCCGCACGCCTCGGCCCGGGCTTCCCGCACGGTCTATCTCAACAAAGGCCAGCTGACCAACCAGCAGGTGGCATGAAAGCGTCCAGAGCTGTTTCCATCTGTAGGGCGGGATCGCGTGATCCCGCCGATCCGTGCGCGGAGCGCCCGGACCACCTTTGGTGGCGTCAGCACACCCGCCTGCCCTCCCAGACATGAAATTCCTCCACCTCATCTGGGGCAACCTGACACGCCGGAAGCTGCGCACGTCGCTGACGCTGCTCTCGATTCTGGTAGCGTTCGTGCTCTTCGGCTTCCTGTGCGCGATCAAGCAGGGGCTGGTGGGCGGCGTGACGCTCGCCGGCGCCGACCGGCTCATCGTCCGGCACAAGGTCTCCATCATCCAGCTGCTGCCCGAATCCTACCAGCCGCGGATGGAACGCATCACCGGGGTCGCCGCCGCGGCGCACCAGACGTGGTTCGGCGGCATTTACCAGGATCCGAAGAACTTCTTCATGCAATGCCCCGTCGTGCCGGAGCAATTCATGGCGATGTTTCCCGAGTTCATCCTGCCGCCGGAGCAGATGAAGGCGTGGCTCGCTACGCGCACCGGCGCCATCGTCGGCCGGAAAACCGCCGACCGCTTCAAGTGGAAGATCGGCGACAAGATCCCGATCATGTCCCCCATCTGGATGCGCAAGACCTGGGAATTCGAGATCACCGGCATCTTCGAGGGCCGGGACAAGGGCACGGACACCACCTCGATGTTCTTCCGCTACGATTATTTCGACGAAGTCCGGAAGGACCAGAACTGGGGCACCGGCCTGGTCGGCTGGTTTACCATCCGGGTGAAGGATCCCGCGCAGGCGGCGGAAGTCGCCCGCGCCGTGGACCAGGAGTTCGAGAATTCCCCGGCGGAAACCAAGACGGAGCCCGAAGGCGCCTTCATCCAGGCCTGGGCGAACCAGATCGGCAACATCGGTCTGATCGTCGCGGGCATCCTCGGCGCGGTGTTCTTCACCATCCTGCTCGTGACGGGCAGCACGATGTCGCAGGCGGTGCGCGAGCGCATCGGCGAGCTGGGCGTGCTCAAGGCCATCGGCTTCACCAACGGACAGGTGCTCGGCCTCGTGCTCGCCGAGTCGTGCCTGCTGACCATGCTCGGCGGCGGGCTGGGACTCGGGCTGGCGACCCTCATGATTTCGCAAGGCGACCCGACGGGCGGACTTCTGCCGCTCTTCCACCTGCCCACCGGGGATCTGCTGCTCGGGCTGGGCCTCTGCGTCGGGCTGGGGATCCTGACCGGCATTTTTCCCGCACTGCAGGCCACCCGGCTGCGCGTCGCCGATGCCCTGAGGAGGATGTAGACGGAGTGAAAGTGAAAATGAGGGTGAAAGTGCCCAAACCGACACACCACAATCCCTGAACTCACTCTCGCGCTTCTTTTACTCTCCCTCTCACCTTCACTTCTCACTCCCGATGACCACCCTGCTCAACTGGTTCTCGCAGATCGGCTCGATCACCAAGTTCGGGCTGATGAGCATTCCCCAGCGCCGCGGAGCGGTGACGGCCACGATCATCGGCATCGCCGGCGTCGTCACCGTGCTGGTCGGCGTGCTGTCGATCGCCGCCGGGTTCCGCCGGGCGATGGTCAATTCCGGCTCGGCCGACGCCGCGATCGTGCTGCGCAGCGGTTCCGACAGCGAAATGGTCAGCGGTCTCGGCCGCAACGACACCCGCCTCATCGCCGACGCCCCCGGGGTGGCGCGCAACGCCTCGGGTCCCCTCGCCTCCGCGGAGCTGTTCGTCATCATCAATCTCCCCAAGCGCTCGACCGGCACCGATGCCAACGTGCCGATGCGCGGCGTGGAGGGCGCCGCCCTGCAGGTGCGCGACAACCTGCGCATCGCCGAGGGCCGGATGTTCGAGTGGGGCAAAAACGAGGCCATCGTCGGCCGCGGCGCCGCCCGGGAATTCGCCGGTCTCGAGGTCGGCGGCTCGGTCAAGGTCGGCCGGGAAACGTGGCCGGTCGTCGGCGTTTTCACGGCCAACGGCGGCGTGGCCGAATCGGAGATCTGGACCGACGCCACCGTCTTGCAGGCGGCCTACAACCGCGGCGAATCGTTCCAGTCCGTCTATGCCCGGCTGAATTCGGCGGCGGCCTTCACCGAGTTCAAGGACGCGCTCACGGCGAACCCGCAGCTGAGCGTGAAGGTCCTGCGCCAGTCGGACCACTACGCGGAGCAATCGGAGGTCATCACGCGGCTCATCACGACCCTGGGCGTCCTCATCGCCTTCCTCATGGCGATCGGCGCCGTGTTCGGCGCCCTGAACACGATGTATAGCGCCGTCGCCGCCCGCACCCGGGAAATCGCCACGCTGCGCGCGCTCGGCTTCGGTCGCGGCGCCATCGTGATCGCGCTGATGATCGAATCCCTCGCGCTGGCCCTGGTGGGCGGCGCGGCGGGCGCCGGGCTTGCGTGGCTCGCCTTCGACAATTTCCACGCCGCCACGATGAACTGGCAGAGCTTCAGCCAGGTGGCATTCGCGTTTGCCGTCACCCCGCAGCTGCTGGTGCAGGGCGTGGTCTGGGCCGCGCTGATCGGTCTGGTCGGCGGCCTGCTGCCGGCCATCCGCGCGGCCCGCCAGCCGATCGCCGCCGCGCTGCGCGAGCTGTGAGCCAGAGAGCCCGGGCGCACTCTGCGTGTTTCCACGTATGGGCGGCCCGCCGGTTCTCCGCTAGAGTGACCGCGCAATGCCATCCGACCTGACACCAGACCGTAAGGATGCCGCCCTGCCGCAGACCGGCCGTCCAGCCGGTCTGCGCTTGGTCCGGACGAACATGGTTTTGATTTCATGATAACCGCCGTGGTCATTCTTTCCGTCCTCAGCCTCCTCGTCGCGACCGAGAGCGCGGACTGAACGGGTCTGGTTGCACGTCGTAAAGATCTCGGGGCAGGCTCTCGAGCATTTGCAGAACGGAGGCGGGACTACCCGTCCCGCGGATTGCAGATGGCGACGCCAAGGCCTCGCGGAATTGATAGTGCCGCTTCCACGTGGCCCCAAACGTATTTTCAAACCTCACTGCTTGTCGACCGAGTGCCCTCACTTGGCGCATTTATGGCGTGTCTTCAAACCAACCAATTACCACTTCCGGTCATTCCGAACGCAGTGAGGAATCTCGACGTGCGCAGGCCACATCACTTTCACTGCGGGAGATTCCTCACTGCGTTCGGAATGACAAACGGGCTTGAAGAGATCCCGCTTAAGATTTCGGCGCCGGCACACTGAACGGCTTCCCGTTCACGACGACGTTCTTCAGCACCAGGTTCTCCACCTGCCCGACCGGGAATTTCTCGTCCGCGAGCGTGAGGTCGAGATTTTCCAGCGTGATGTCACGCAGCGTGTCGCCGGGGTTTCCCCGCAATGATCCGAGGGCTTGATAGGTGCCGCGGATGTTCCGCAGCGTGATGTTCTTCACCGTGCGCGTCGGCGCAGGCTGGCCCTTCAGGTCGAAGAACTGCATCCACGGCGCCATGTTCAGCACGCGGCCGTTGCCCGCGAGCCTGATGCCGTCCAGCGTGATATCCTCGTAAAGCTGCGGCGTGTCCGGACGGAGCTTCAACCTCAGCACGGTCGCATCACCCGACATGACGCAGTTGCGCACGGTCACGTGGCGGACAACCGTCGCCTCGCTGCCGCAGGTGATCAGGCCGCCGCCATCGCCCATCTCGCAATCCTCCACCAGAATGTGTTCCACCGGCGGGCTGTCGGCATCCCGGTCGGCCTGCGGGCCCTTGCTGCCCTTGAGCGCGATATTGTCGTCATTCGTCGAGATGTAGCATCGGCGGATGGTCACATGCTGCGAACTGTCGATGTCGATGCCGTCGGTGCTCGGCCCGCGCAGGCCGGGGCCCGCGCCCGGGATCGTGATGCGCACGCCCTCGATGAGCACGTCGCGGCAGCGGTAAAGGTGGAGATTCCAGAAGCCCGAGTCCTCCAGCGCTGTGTTTTCGATCCGCACGTCGGTGCAGCGGTCGATGAACATCAGGCGCGGGCGCTCAACCTCGATGTTGGTGCACCGGGGATTCTCCTTCCGCCGCTGCCAGAACGCCGCCCAAAAGACCGGGCCGCTGCCGTCGAGCTTGCCCGGACCGCTGATGCGCAGTCCGGTCAGGCCCGAGGCGTTGACCAGCGCCATGCGCCACGGCTCGAAGTGTCCCTCGATCCGGGTCATCAGCTTCGGATAATCCGCGATGTTCTCCGAGCCCTTCAGCACCGCCCCCTCGGCCAGGTGCAGGGCCACACCCTGTTTCAGGAAAATGGAACCGCTGCGGAACACGCCGGCTGGAATCACCACCGTGCCGCCGCCCTGCGCCGCAGCGGCGTCGATCGCCGTCTGGATGGCAGCAGTGTTCAGCGTTTCACCGCCGGCCACGGCGCCGAAGTCGGTGATGGGATAGTCACCGGCGGCCGCGATCGCGGGTGGGTTGAGCAAAAACAGACCGGCAAGAGGAAGGATGATGCGGAGCATGGAAACGAATGGGTTCGAAAGCATCGTGCCCCTTGCGATGGGGTGGATGCCAGAAAATTGCCCGGACTGTGCCGGCGGCCCGCACTTTCGCTTCGTCTTTCGGGATTTCCAGACTTCGCTGGCACCATGCGTCGTTTTTTCCCCCTCCTTTTCCCTCTGCTGCTCACCTCCGTCATTGCCGCCGGTCCGCAGGATTTCCTGCCGCCCGCGCCACCCTGGCACGGGGCGAGCGAGGCCCTGATCGCCCGGCCGGACAACCCGTGGATTACCCCGTCGGAAAAGACCGCCCTCACCGATTCGCCCGGTTACGATGAGACCATCGCGTGGCTGAGGAGACTGAGCGATGCCTCGCCGCTGATCAAACTCGTGCCGTTCGGACGGACGGCGCAGGGCCGCGACCTCTATGTCGTCGTCGCCAGCAAGGAGGGCGCGGAGACCGGGGCCGCTCTCGCCCGGAACAAACGCCCCACCCTCCTCGCCCAGGCCGGCATCCATTCGGGTGAGATCGACGGCAAGGACGCCGGGCTGATGCTGCTCCGCGACATTGTTTTCGGCGGCAAGGCGGCGTTGCTCGACGGCGCCAATTTCATGCTCCTGCCCGTCTTCAACGCCGATGGTCACGAGCGCACCTCTGAATGGAACCGACCCAATCAGCGCGGTCCCGTCCACCAAGGTTGGCGCACCACGGCGCAAAACCTGAATCTCAACCGCGATTACCTGAAGGCCGATGCTCCCGAGATGCGCGCCCTCCTCGGCCTGCTCAACGACTGGCAACCCTCCCTCTACCTCGACCTGCACGTCACCGACGGCATCGACTACCAATACGACATCACCTTCGGCTACAACGGCCACGGCGGTCAGTTCGCCTGGTCGCCCAGGATCGGCGCGTGGCTCGACGCCCGTTTCGAGACCACGGTCAGCGCGGCCCTCGCGCAAGCGGGCCATGTCCCGGGGCCGCTCGTCTTCGCCGCCAACAACCGCGATCTCAACGAGGGCATCGGCTCCGGCGTGGCTTCGCCGCGCTTTTCCCAGGGCTACGGCGACCTGCGGCACATCGCCGCCGTGCTGGTCGAAAACCATTCCCTGAAATCCTACAAGCAACGCGTGCTCGGCACCTACGTCCTGCTGGAAGCCTCGCTCCAAGCCTTGGCCGCCCACGGCGCGGAACTGCGCGCCGCGATCGACGCCGACTCGGACACGCGCCCCGAACATCTGCCGGTGAACTGGAGCCAGGCCGGCGGCCCGACGGCGGAATTCGACTTCAAGGGCATCGCCTACGAGGAGTATGTCTCGCCCGCTTCCGGCACCAAGGAAGTGCGCTGGCTCGGCACGCCGAGGCTCTACCCGAAGATCAAGGTGCAACTCGCCAAAAGCGGGGTCACCCTTCACCGGCCCAAGGCCTACTACGTGCCCGTCACCCGGCCCGACCTCATCGGGCGCCTGCGGACGCACGGCCTCGAACTGGAGGAGCTCACCGCGAACCGGAACGTGCAGGTGGTGATGGCCCGGCTCGTCAATCCCAAGTCCGCTGCCGTCCCGTTTGAGGGGCACCACGCACTCACCTTCGAACGCCTCGAATGGATCTCAACGACCGAATGTTTTCCCGCCGGCTCCGTGCGCGTGTCCACCGACCAGCCGCTCGGCGACCTCGCGATGATGATGCTGGAGCCCGAGAGTCACGACTCGTTCCTGGCACTGGGTTTCTTTCCGGAGATCCTCCAGCGCACGGAATACATCGAAGGTTACGTCATTGCGCCGATGGCCGAAAAGATGCTCGCCGAGGATCCGAAGCTGAAGGCCGAGTTCGAGGCCAAGCTGGCGGAAGATCCGAAATTCGCCGCCGATCCCACCGCACGGCTGCAGTGGTTCTACGCTCGGAGCAAATTCTACGACGAGCGCCACCTGCTCTATCCGGTCGGGATCGAGCGGTGAGCAGCGCATCTGCCTCATCCGGCTGTAAGGCGGGAACAGCGATCCCGCCCTACAGTTCGGCTGGCTGGCTCCGGCTTATTGCCAGAAACCTTCGTAGAACCGGTAGCCGCCGTCATTCGTCCGCTCCCAGCGCGGGGCAATCCAGACGGAGTTCCGGTTCGGCGGCAGCTCCCAATGGCCGGCCATCCACTCGTAGCGCTCGTTGCGCCACGTCCAGAAACCGGGGACCCACTTGTGATCGGACGTGGGCTGCGCCGGCATGACTTCCGTCTGCACGGCGGGCGGGGCCTGCATGACGATGATGGTATTGCCGGCGGCGGTCTGCGCCGTGCCGGTCACGACCATCTGCGTGGGTTGCGTCGGATTGACGACCAACTGGGGCGCGGGCGGGGGCGGCGCCGAGACAACGTGCGATTCGGGCGAGGAGGTGCAGCCGGCCAGCAGGGCCAGGCCACCGGACATCACGGAAAGGGCGGCAACCTGCCGGAAGGCGTGACGGATCATGACAGAATGAGGAGGGTTCATGTGGATTCAGACCGACCGTGGCGGCCGGCGGTTGCCGCAAAAGCGCCGGTGCCGGAAAATTTCCCCGGCTAATTGCAGGCACCTTTCCGACTGCTGCCTGTCATCGCGGCCTCGCCCTGGCCATTTCAGGCTTCTGCATCCGTGATCATCCGTATAACCGTGGTCACAAACATCCCCATGCAACGCACCCTCGTCAAAGACGCCCTCAACGCCACCGCCCCGGCCGACGCCATCCTGCTCCAAGGCTGGGTCCGCACCCGCCGCGACGCCAAGGCCTTCTCCTTCATCGAGCTCAACGACGGCTCCTGCCTCAAAGGCCTCCAGATCATCGTCGACGCCACGCTGCCCGACTACGCGCAGGTCGCCAAGGCCAACACCGGCGCGTCCGTCGAGGTGCACGGCAAACTCGTCGAATCGAAAGGCGGCGGCCAAAAATGGGAGGTCGTCGCGGAAAAGTTCACCGTGCTCGGTGAGGCCGACGCCACCTACCCGCTCCAGAAGAAGGGGCACACGATGGAATTCCTGCGTGAGATCGCGCACCTGCGTCCGCGCTCGAATCTCTTCGGCGCCGTCTTCCGCGTGCGCAGCCGGCTGGCCTACGCCGTCCATCAGTTCTTCCAGGAAAAAGGCTTCTACTACGTGCATACGCCGATCGTCACCGCCAGTGACGCCGAGGGCGCGGGGGACATGTTCCGCGTGACGACGCTCGACCTCGCCAGCCCGCCGAAGACCGAACAGGGCGACATCGACAACGCCAAGGATTTCTTCGGCAAGAAAACCTTCCTCACGGTGTCCGGCCAGCTTGAGGCCGAGATTTTCGCCTGCGCGCTGAGCAACGTCTACACCTTCGGCCCGACCTTCCGCGCCGAGAACTCCCACACCTCGCGCCACGCCTCCGAGTTCTGGATGATCGAACCCGAGGTCGCCTTCTGCGACCTGATGGGCGACATGGATCTCGCCGAGGAGTTCGTGAAATACCTCATCCGCGACATCCGCGCCCACTGCGCCGGCGACCTCGAGTTCTTCTCCAAGTTCGTCGACAAGGAGCTGCTCGCGCGCCTCGACTTCGTGTTGGACAAGCCGTTCGTCCGCTGCAGCTACACCGAAGCCGTCGAGATCCTGGACAAGTCCGGCAAGACCTGGGAGCATCCGGTCGCATGGGGCGACAATCTCCAGTCGGAGCACGAACGCTACCTCACCGAAGAACACTTCAAGTGCCCCGTCACGGTCTACAACTACCCGCGCGCGATCAAGGCGTTCTACATGCGCCAGACCGACGGCTGCGCCGAGGGCCGTGAGACCGTGGCCGCGATGGATTTGCTCGTGCCCGGCATCGGCGAAATCATCGGCGGCAGCCAGCGCGAGGAGCGCCTCGACAAGCTCCGCGCCGGCATGGCGCTGCACCACCTTGACGAGAAAAACTACTGGTGGTATCTCGACCTCCGCCGCTACGGCACGGTGCCGCACGCCGGCTTCGGCCTCGGCTTCGAGCGCATGCTGATGTTCGTGACCGGCGTGGCCAACATCCGCGACGTTATCCCCTTCGCCCGCACCCCCGGCACGGCCGAGTTCTGAGCGGGAAGCTGCCGGCGGCGCGGTCGCACCTTGCCGCCCTCGTCGGTCATCGGGCGGACCGATGATTCCGGCGCAATCTGGTTGCCCCGGGCGGGCGGACGGTTACTCGTATCCGCGAGCTATCCGCCGATAGATCATGAACCCGGTCAGCCATTCCGCCCTTCGATTGTCGAGCCGCGCCTTGGTTCAGACGCAGGGGTTTCTGCTCGATCTCCAGGCTAGCCATGACCCCGCGGATCTGCGCATCCGCATCACAAACGGCATCGCCCGGCTGATCGCCTGCGATCGCTCCAGCTTCAACGAGGCCGATCTTTCTCCGGCCGGCAGGAAGATCGTGCCTACGCCGACGCCCAGCTGGTGGCCCCGATACGGAGAGGTCTATCAGCAGCACATGACGGACCACCCGCAATGGAACCATCGGCGTTTCCCGCAACTGCTGCACACCATCGCCCTGTCGGACGCCCGCTATGCTCCGGCCTGGGAAAAAACTGCCCTCCGCAACGAGTATTTCCTGCCGTTGGGTGTGACGCATCAGCTTTCGGCCAAGATCCACCAGGAAGGCGCCCAGCGGAGCGTCATCAGCCTGAACCGCCACCGCCGGGACTTTACCGCACAGGAGCGCGCCCTCGTCACCCTGCTCAACCCGCACATCGCGCAGGCCTGGCGCAATGCCCTCGCGTTCACGGCCCTCCGGGAACAACTGGCCCGGTCGGAATCCGAGCCCGGCACCATGCTGGCCGCCGTGGCGGTTGATCCCCGGCGTGGCACGATCAGGTCTCTTTCCCCCGCGGCCGGGCGCTTGCTCCGTCGTTACTTTACGGCCGATTCGTCCGGTGGGGGAAGACTGCCGGAAACCCTGGCCGGCTGGCTCGGCGCCCAATCCAAGATTTCCGCGTCCGCTCCGCCCGGCCAACCGCTGGTGATCCGCCAGGCCGCCAGCCACCTCACGGTCAGCCCGGTCGCCATCCGGCCGGCGGAAATCCTGCTCTTGCTCCGGGAATTCCGCAGCTGCCCGTCGGCCTTCGCCGGCTCGCTCGCCGGGTTGAGCCCGCGCGAAGGCGAGATCCTCTCCTGGATCATCGAGGGCAAGCGCAATTCCGAGATCGCCGTGATCCTTGCCATCAGCCTGCGGACGGTGGAAAAGCACGTGGAGCACATCCTGGAAAAGCTCGGCGTGGAGACCCGCGGCGCGGCCATCCGCACAGCCTGTGAGATACTCCAGCGCCGCGGCGCCTGAACCGGCCATCAAGGCTGGCTGCTACGTGGCCCCACGTATTGCCGCGGCTTTCGCTTCTTACTAGGGTCTCACCAGCGGCCTGCTCCACGACCGGCTGCGGGCAGAGTGCGAATTTCTGTTCCTGGCGGTCGGATTCGTGGGCTGATTTGCCACACCAACCACCCCGCTCCCATGAAAAACCTCTCCTCCATCCTCCGGTCGGCCGCATTGGCGTTGCTGGCTGTAACGTCAGCCAACGCCCAAACCGTTCAATACATCATCGTCGGAAAGGAGCAGTATTACACCCAGCTTACAAACTCCACTGCAGGCACGGGAACGAATTTCCAGTTCTCGGCCTCGATCGAGGGAACCAATCTCTCCGGCATCGCCACTCCCAATCTCAACAGCAACAGCGCCGGTGGCACGGGACCGACGGGGCCTTTCGTCTACAACTCCGGCGACGACGCCTGGTATATCGAACAGAACTACGGCACAGGAAGCGCGCTGGAGACCGCATATCCGTCCGGTGGCAGTTTCAGCCTCACGGTCCTGGGGGAATCCGTCGCCATTGGTTTGCCCAGCGAAGCGCCACTCCGGTTCACGCCCATACCCCTGGCCACCCTGAGCGGGGGCACGATCGTGGGCGGCGTGCTCACATGGGATGTCAGCCAGCCGCTGACGATTTCCCTCATCGATCCGTTGAATGGCAGTTTTGCCACCGTCGATCACATGGCTCTGAGCATTTGGGGAACGAACATCGACCTGGGCACCGGCGCCTTCAACAACGCCACGCAGAGCTTCACGATCCCGGGCACGGCAGGGGTCAACAACACGTTCATTGCCGGACAGACTTACACCGTGGAAATGGAGTTTGTGAACATTGTCGGCGGAACCAACCTGACGGCGATCTCCGGCGGGGCGCTCGACGGGGCCTTGCAAGGCGGTATCTATGGCCGAACCACCAGTTTCACGATCCAGGCCATCCCCGAGCCCTCGACCTACGCGGCTTTCGCCGGCCTCGGCGCGCTGGGGCTGGCCTTCTGGCGCCGGCGGCGTCAGCTGACGGCTTGAATCACACCTCCCTGTTTTCCCAACCCGGGCGGTAATCTCCGCCCGGGTTCTGATTGATCGTTCCGGAGGAATCCAGCAACCGGCGTGGCCAACCTCCGCGACGTGATCCCCTTCACCCGCACCCCCGGCACGGCGGAGTTCTGAGACAGACGCGGGCAATCAAATCTCGCCGTTAGTCGGCGGACCGTTCCGAGAGCGAACCGCGGTCCGGCGGCAAGCGCCGACCCTACGCATCTTTCGATGACGGCGAATCCATCCGAGCATGCAGTTCTTCTGCATGGCTGAGGCTGCCCTCTGAAAAATCAGGGATTCCCCTAGCGACAGCGAATTGAAGAAGTCCCCGAGTGGCCCCCACCCTCGTGGCGGGGGACCGTTGGCTCCAGCGCGGACAGCAGCCCCCCGCAAAACACTTCCTGGCCGAGGCAGTCCCTTCCGGTCACCCGGAATCGATCATGCATCGGCCGTTCCGACTCCATGCACATCCTGAATAAACCCACCCGCTCCCTCCTGCTGGCCGCCTCCGCGCTGCTGGCAGTTTGTTCCGCCTCCGCCCAAGTCGCCGACCTCGTCACTGTCGAAAGGCTCGGCGAATATCACCAGTCCTCGGCCTCCGCTCCGTCCCTCGTTGGCTACCGCTTCGATGTCGCGATCAACAGCCTCGCCGATGACGACCTTAGTCTGATCACCCCGCCGACGGTCGGACTGGCCGCTGGATCCACCGCCCCCACCGACATCAGCTCCACCCACAACAGCGGCACGCTGGTGTTCAACGACGGCGAATGGCGCTATGGCTCCCCCAACGGATGGGGCGTGAGCAATGCGATCCTCGGCAACCTCAACACGCTTTTCGCGAACGGACCCACCACCGTGACAGTCCAGGGCAACACCTACACGCTGGACACCAATGGCGCAGCCAACGATCAGGCTTTCCTCCCGCCCGTAACCCCCACCCTGACGATGAGCGGCGGCACGTGGAGCGGCGGCAAGTATGTGATCGATGTCAGCCAGGCCCTCACCATCACCACCAGCAACTGGGCCGGCTTTCATACGGCCGGCATCGGCGGCCTCATCAACATCGACGTGGACGGCGTCGCCGACAGCGAGGTTGTCCTTTCCCGCCTCGCGCCGGCTTCCTTCACCGGCAATCTCGAGACCGACACCAACGTCACCTCCGCAACCTTCATCATTCCTGCCAATACCCTGACGGTCGGTGACCATGAGGGCTACGCCTCCTTCCATCGCATGGTCTCGCAAGACACCTCCCAAGCCAGCGTCTTCGCCGTCGCCTGGTGGGGCAACGAAACGAGCTTCACCATCTCCGCCGTCTCCGCCATCCCCGAACCCTCGACCTACGCGGCGATGGCCGGAGCGCTGGCCCTGGGTTTGGCAGCCTGGCACCGTCGCCGCCGCCAGGCGACTGCCTGAGCCGCTCCTCATCACACGCTTTCAGCCCGCACGGCCGTGCGGGCTTTTTTATTCCCAGCAGGTTCAATACCCCGGAGCTCGCTCCGATTTGGTCGAGGGACTTCACGGCTTGTAGGTCCCATAAGGGCTGTCCGCGACTCTTCGCCGAACATCTGTTGGGGTGGACGGGCACGTCCCGTGCCCGTCGGTGCGGGCAGAGGGACCTGCCCGCCCACCCGCCTTCATGACCGCCTCCAGAAACGGCAAGAAACTGAGATGCTCCCCCACGCCTCAATCCTCCGGTCAGAAATATTGCCACCCGCCCAACATCCCTCAAGCTGCCTGCCCATGCCCGAAATCCCCGCCAGCCTGGTGCCCGGCGCCGGCCTCAAGACCGTCCTGCTCATTGATGACGATGTCCGTCTCCGTCCCGTGCTGGTCGAGGGCCTGGAGGCCAGCGGTTACCGCACGTTGAGCGCCCCCAACACCACGCTCGGCGCCGAGCTCGCCCGCACCCACCTGCCCGACGTCATCGTCTGCGACATCGACATGCCCGGCCAGGATGGCAAGGGCTTCCTCAAGCAGCTCCGCCTCGACCCCGAGCTGGCCGACCGGCAGTTCGTGCTCATGACCGGCGACCCGTCCTTCGCCAATCCCCGCGCCGGCATGGAACTCGGCGCCGACGACTTTCTTCTCAAACCCTTCTCGCTCGGCGACCTCACGCGCGCCGTCGCCGCCCGCCTCAAGCGCGCCGAGCTCAGCCGCCACCTTGAGTCGCGCATCATCGAGCAGCTGCTGGGCAGCCTGCACTCGACCCTGCCGCACGAATTTTTCACCCCGCTGGCCGGGGTGTTCGGCCTGACGGAGATGCTGGAAGAGGAGCTGGACGACCTGTCCAAGGAGGAGATCCGCGAAATCCTCCACGACATCCTCACCTCCGCCAAGCGCCTGCACCGCACGCTGAAGAATTACCTGCACATCATCGAGCTGGATTCGCCCTCGCGCGCCCTGGCCCACGAGCCGCTCGAGGCCGAGTCCGTCCTTCAGGCCGCCCTCGCCGGCATCGGATCGGCCGCCAAGCGCCATCAACGCGCCGCCGATGTCGTTTCCGAGCTGACGGCCGCACGCCTGCGCACCAGCCCGACGGAGTTCACCGCCCTCGTCGAGGAACTGGTGGACAACGCGCTCAGCTTCTCCCGCAAGGAGTCGCCCGTGAAGGTGCGCCTGCAACCCGACGGCCAATGGCTGCGGCTGACCATCACGGACGAAGGCCGCGGCATGACGCCCAAGCAGCTGCAGCAGCTCGGACTCTTCCAGCAGCACGATCGCAAGAAATTCGAGCAGCAGGGCCTCGGACTCGGCCTGGCCCTCGCCCGCCGCATCGTGCACCGGCTCGGCGGCGAACTGCGCTTCGACAGCGAGCCCGCCAAGGGCACCACGGTGCATATCGCCCTGCCGATCGCGGCGACGTGAATGATTGTGGTAGGGCAGGTCTGTGACCTGCCTTCCCCACGCCAGGCAGCCGGTCGGAGACCGGCTCTACTTCACCACCGTCCGCACCCCGCCCGCCGCGGCGGAGGCGTAGATCGCCTCGATGATCGCCATGTCGCGCCGGCCCATCTCGCCCGGCACCGGCGAAGCCCGGCCGGTGAGGATGCACTGCGCAAAATCGTCCATCTGCCGCGCCTGCTGGTTCACCGGCGGTTCGAAGTTCAGCGGCCCGCGGCTCGTCGCGCCCCGCAGGTTGCGATAGCTGTAGGCCGGCTTCATCTCGAACCAGCCCCGCTCGGCCTCGGCGCGGAAATCGTTGCGCGAATCGTTGTAGCTCGTGAAGCACTCGCTCTTCAGGCCGCCGGGAAACTCCATCGCCCACCCGATGCCTTCCTCGACGTCCCGGAAAAACTCCGGACGTTTCTTGGGGATTTCCCGGGCCGTCACCGCCACCGGCGCGGCGCCCGCGGCCATGCAACATTCCTGGACCACATAAACACCGAGGTCCATCAGCGGACCGCCGCCGGCGAGCGGCTTCGTCGCCCGCCACTGGGACGAACCCATCTGAAAGGCGAAACCGCCCCGCATCTGCCGGAAGGGGCCGAATTCCCCCGTGCGCACGAGCTGGCGCAACACCTCGTGATAGGGATCGAAGTGCAACCGGTAGCCCATGGAGAGCCGCACCTTCGCCGCCTGGCAGGCCGCGAGGATGGCGTCGCAATCCGCCACGGTGTTCGCCATCGGCTTTTCGCAGATGACATGCTTGCCCGCCCCGGCCGCGGCGATCGCATCCCGCGCATGCAGCCCGTTCGGCGTGACCACATAGACGATGTCGATGTCGGGATTCCCCGCCATCTGCTTCATCGTGTCGTATGCGTAGATATTCTTATCGGGGAACCCGTAATCCCTGGCCCATCGCTCGCCCTTGGTCCGGTTGCCGGTGACGACCCCCGCAAGCCGGCAATGCTCCGTGACGCGCAACGCCGGCCCGAGCTGCCCCGTGCTGTAGCCGCCGAGTCCGACAAGCGCGACGCCGAGCCTGCGTGGTGATTCCCCGGCGCGGCTCCAGCGCGAAGCCAGCGCAAGAGCGGTCGCGGCGGAAACTTGGCCGATGAACTGTCGACGGGAAGATGAAACCCGGGCGTGGAGCGTGGTTTTCATAGGGCGAGGCCAACCTGCCACACTCCACCCGAAGCGCCAGCCGGCAATTGCTCGCATTATGGACCGGACCTGAAGGCGGGACACTATCAGCATTATTCTGTTACCTTGTGGACATATCCAGAAGGTGGGCCGGCAGGTCCCTCTGCCGGCAGGGACCACGCGAGATGCGGCCGTTACCCAAAGCGGGCACAGGGACGTGCCCGCCCACCCCACCAGAAGACCAACCTAACCGAGTAATGCTAATGCTAGTCCCGCCGCCATATCCTCAGACCGTCGCCATCGCGACTCGTCGCCGCCACATCGCCGCCCCGAGCGCCAGCAGGCCGCCCAGCGCGGCGTAGGTCGAGGGCTCGGGGATCGCGGAGACGGTGAGCGACGTCGAGTTGTTCCAGATGTCGGACGCCGTGATCGTGATCTCGTAATCCTCCGCCGCATAGGCGCCCAGCCATTCGTCGGGCACGGCCAGCATCGTGAGATAGTTGGCCTGCACGTCGGTGAATTCCTGCGGCACCATGTAGGGCTTCGTCGGATCCTGTTCGTCGAGGAGCGCGTTGCTCGTGGCGTCGAAGCCGATGCGCTGGTTGAAATCGAGGGTGTGGCTGAGCAACACGGTGGAGTCGCCGGCGGACTTCACCTCGACCTGAAACCGGTTGACGATGGCCAGCTCGTCCAGCGACGAGGTATAGAGGATCGACCTCGCGCCAGCGACCGTGCCCGCGGCCTGCAGCGCGAGCGACTGCGTGTAGGCCGAGCCGGCGGAGGCGCCGCGCAACGTGGCGTTGTTCGGATCGAACAGCAGCATGGGGTTCATGTGCGGGTCGAACCAGGCATCGCCCGCCGTCAGCCCGTCGCCGGCGATCTGGTTCTCCAGCGGGTTCGACGAACCGAAACGCAGCTCGAAGTGCAGGTGCATGGCGTAGTCCGCGCCGCCCGAACCACCGGTGTTGCCCAGTTCGCCGATGTGCGTGCCCGCCGCGATGGCGGAACCGGCCACCCAGTTGTTGTTCGCCACGCGCGTGGTGACCTCGTTGTCGAGGTGCATGTAATACGTGTAGAAGGTCGACCAGGTGTTCTTGCTCGGATTGGTCCCGAATGGCACCGGCGAAGCGAACGTGTGCTTGAGCACGACGTAGTTGCCCGCGCTGGACGAGTAATCGAGCTTCACGAACTCGCCGCCGTAGGCCGCGAGGACGTTCTCGCCGCCGACACCATCGAGATCGAAGCCCCGGTGCCAGTCGTAGGCGCCGCCGAGCGAAGGCTGCGCGCGCGGCCCGAAAGTCTCCTCAATGTCGTCGAACACCTTCCCTTCGACGGGAAACACCGTGCCGGTGCGAACCGTCTGGAACGCCGTGACAATGTCGGCGTAATCCGCACGCGCCGCCGGCAACAGCAACAGCAGGCCGAGCAGGCGGGCGAGATGGCGTAAAGAAGCCGCGGCAGGCGGCAGGGTCGGGGTGAGAATTGTCGGTTGCATGTCGTTTCGCCCGCAGGTGCAACCGCTGTGCCAGCAAAAGTCCGCCCGTGCATATCGCTGCCGGCCAGCGGGTAAACCGCCTACGCCTTTCGGCTAATCCCTCTTTTGCTCTCTGTTTCGTCCCGTTCGCGGGAAACGCAGCGGCGGAAGTGGAGCGGGATGGAATCGGTAGGGGCGTCGCTCGACGACGCCCGTGTGGCTGCGGCTTCCAGCCGCAGTTCATCACCGGCTGGAAGCCGGTGCCACTTTGGGAACACCGACTAGCCAGTCAATTCACGGGCGTCGTCGAACGACGCCCCTACCCCGAACCTCAGCTCTTCTTTGGCTCGGCCAGGCCGTATCTCTCCTCGGCCTCCTTCAGCACCGCGCGGCTGATGATGAGCCGCTGCACCTCGCTCGAACCTTCGCCGATCTCGCACAAACGCGCGTCGCGCCACATGCGCTCGACGGCCGTGTCGCGCGTGTAGCCCCAGCCGCCGCAGATCTGCAGCGCGCTGTTGGCGGCGCGCGAGGCGGCCTCCGACGCGAAGAGCTTGGCGAACGACGCCTCGAGACTGAACTTCTGGCCGCGGGCGTGCATCACGCAGGGTTGCAGCAACAAAGTCTCGGCCGCGCGCAATTCCACCTCGCAGTCGGCGAGCTTGAATTGCAGCGCCTGGAACTCCGCGATGCGTTTGCCGAACTGTTTGCGCGTAAGCATGCGCTGCTTGGCGATCTCCACCGCCGCGCGACCGAGCCCGATGGCCATGGCCGCGATGCCGAGCCGGCCGCCGTCGAGGCAGGCGAGCGCCGCGTGCTGGCCCTTGCCGCGCGCGCCGATCATCTCCGCCGGAACGTTTTTCAGGTAAAACTCGCTCGTATTGCTCGCGCGCACGCCGGCGGTCTTCACCTTCCGCACCGGCTCGATGTGCCGCGTCTCGATCCAGAACGCCGAGAACTCCTTCTTCCCCTTCTCGTCGCGGCCGGTGATCGCCATGACGACCATGCGGTCGGAGTGCAGGCCCATCGTGATGTAGAGCTTGTGGCCGTTGAGCGCCCATGTGCCGTCGGGCTGTTGCGTGCCGGTCGTCTCGACGCCGCCGGTGTCGGAGCCCGCGTTGGGTTCGGTCAGCGCCCACGCGACCATCCAGTCGCCGTTGAGCACGCTGGGGAAAATCTTCTTCTTCAGTTCGTCGCTCGCATAGCCAAGCGGATGACCGACGCAGAGCGCATTGTGCGCCGCGAGGTTCATCGCGAACGCCCCGCAGTGCCGCCCGATCTCCTCGATCGCGAGGCAGAAGCACAGCATCGACAACTCCTGGCCGCCGACACTCTTCGGCGCGAGCATGCCCATGAGCCCGGCGCGACCGGCCTTGGTGAACAGGTCGCGGGGCAGTTCCTCCTTCTCTTCCCAGTCCGCGGCGTGCGGCGCGATCTCACGGGCCGCGAAGTCGGTGGTCTTCTTGAGAAACCCCAGTTCCTCCGGCTTCAAATGATCGTAATACAGCGAGTGGGCGTGGAGCATGGGCGTGGGGTGACGCAGGACGCGTTGATCGACCGGTAGTCCGTCATTCCGGGCGCGGTGAGGAATTTCATCGTTCGCGGGGGTATCACGACCGATGGCGTGGATTCTTCACCCCGCCCAGAATGACAGACCGTTCAGCAGCCTCCGAAGGTAGTCCGCCGGGAAAGTCGCGCAAGCATCCGACCGCCTGACACCCCATAATACGCCGAAAGGCTGAAAACCGCGGCCGGCCCCGCGGCCCGACGCTCGGTCATTGCGCCCGGGACATTCCTCCGTTTGGTATACGCCGACATGGCCGCAGCCCATTCTCCACGCAATGCCGCGCCGCTCCGTATTCTCACCGCTGTGCCGGTGTGCGACGGACACGACAGCGCGGTCACCACCATCAACATCGAGCTGGCCCGTCACGGGATCGAGGTCATCTACCTCGGCTACCACCAGTCCGCCACGGCCATCGTCCGCGCAGCCATCCAGGAGGACGTCAATGTCGTCGGCCTCTCCTCCTACAACGGCGGCCACATCGTCTTTTTCAAGGAGGTCTGCGACCAGCTGCGGAAGAGCGGCAACGCCGACATCCCGGTCTTCGGCGGCGGCGGCGGCACGATCACCCACGCCGACGAGCGCGTGATGAAGCGCCAGGGCACCGACCGCATCTATTTCGCCGGCACGCCGCTCGACGCCATGATGGCCGAGATCAAGCGCGACTACGCCCGCGCCGCGAAGCTGAACCGGAAGTTCAAGGGCGACCGCGCCATCGCGCGCGCAATCACGATCGCGGAAACCAACCATGCTCGCTACTCGCTACCCGCTACTCGCTACTCGAACGGCGCTAAACGCCGTTCGTATGTCGTCGGCGTTGCCGGCCCGGGCGGCGCGGGCAAGTCCACGCTCATCGACGAGCTGACTTCTCGTTTCCTGCGCAGCAACCCGACCGGTCGCATCGCCCTCCTTGCCAACGACCCGTCGCACCCGGATTCCGGCGGCGCCATTTTGGGCGACCGCGTCTCCGCCATCTACGCGCAAGACGACCGCGTGTTCTTCCGCTCGCTCGCCACCCGCGGCAGCCTGACCGGCCTCTCCGCCGCCGCGCCGGCCGCCATCGACATTTTAAAACAATCCGGCGAGTTCGACCTCATCTTTGTGGAATCCGTCGGCGTCGGCCAGGAAAGCGACCCGTTCCGAATTTTCGGGAAAGGCCCGAAGCTCGTCGACGCCACGCTCTTCGTCCTCGCCCCCTACTACGGCGGACTCATCCAGCTCCAGAAGATCGCCCTGCTCAACGGCGCCGATCTCGTCGCGCTCAACAAGTGCGACCACCCGATGGCCCACACGGCGAAGGCCGAGATCCAGGCCCGCCTCGACCAGAACGGCAAAGATCAGGTTCTCCACCCCACGACCGCCGCGAAGCACTACGATCCGGGCGTCGACACCCTTTACGCCGCCATCGCGCGGCTCGGCGGGCTCAGCGAATCCACCGGCGGCGAGAAGCCGTGCATGATGGAGGTTTCCTCATGAGCCAGCTCGGAAAAATCGCCGACTCCGTCGACACCTACAACCAATTCGTCGCCGCCGAGGTGACGCGCGCCCGCACCGACGCAAATTTTGCCGCCGAGCTCCGCGCCAAGTGGGCGCAGCTGCACGCTTCGATCGAGATGACCAAGTCGCCGACCGGCACACCGCTGCCGCGTCTCGCGCTGCCGCAAACCGACGAGCCCGGCGCCATCGCGGAATACTTGCTCGGCCAAGGCTTCCCCGGTCAGTTTCCCTACGCCACGGCCGCCTACCGCGAGATGTATCTCGACAAGGATTCCGAGGTGGAGCGCGTCGTCCCTAACGCGCTGGGCACAACCGCCGCCGCCACCGTGCGCGAGGAGCCGATGCGGCTCTTTGCCGGCCTCGGGCTCGCCGAGGACACCAACGCCCGCTTCAAGTATCTCCAGCGAAACCAAAAAAGCCTGCGCCTCTCCACGGCGTTCGACGGCCCGACGCTCTACGGCCTCGATTCCGACCACGAGGGCGTGCTCGGCAAGGTCGGCGAGGGCGGCGTGGCGATCGACACAGTCGAGGACATGACGCGGCTGTTCGCCGGCTTCGACCTCACGCGCACCGACGCCTCCGTCTCGATGACGATGAACGCCCCCGCGCCGGTCATCCTCGCGATGTTCATCGCCGCCGCGAAACGCCGCTTCGGCCCCGACTGCGTGACCAACCTCCGCGGCACGATCCAGGCGGACATGCTCAAGGAAGTGCAGGCGCAGAACGAGGTCATTTTCCCCGTCGACGCCTCGCTGCGCTTCCTCTGCGACATGATCGAGTGGTGCGTGCCCAACATGCCGAAGTGGTATCCCGTTTCCATCTCGGGTTATCACATCGCCGAGGCCGGGGCCACGCCGGTGCAGCAGGCCGCGTTCACCCTCTCCAACGGCTTCACCTATGCCGGGCTGCTCAAGGCCCGCGGCGTCGATGTCAACCAGTTCGGACCGCGCCTGTCGTTCTTCTTGGACTGCGGTCTCGACGTCGAATACCTCGTGCTCGGTCGCGTCTGCCGCCGCATCTGGGCCATCGGCATGCGCGATGTTTTCGGCGCCAACGCCAAGGCCCAGATCCTCAAGCTGCACACGCAGACCTCCGGCCGCTCACTCATTGCCGCCGAGTTCCAGAACAACCTCACCCGCACCGGCGTCGAGCTGATGCTGGCCTACATGAATTACACCAATTCATGCCACTCCAACTCCGCCGACGAGCCGTTCACGACGCCGACCGAGAAATACGCCCTACTCGCCTCGCACGGCCAGTCGATCATCCTGGAGGAATCCGGCCTGTTCAAACACACGATGAATCTCTTCGGCGGCGCCCCCGGCCTGCTCGCGCTCGAACGCCAGGTGGAGAAGGGCATTCTCGATGTTTTCAGGGAGATGGATACCCTCGGCGGCGTCATCACCGCGATGGAGCAGCGCTACCAACGCAGCAAGATCCAGGAAGCCGGCCACGCCTACGAGAAACAGGTCTACGCGAACCAGCGCCCGATCATCGGCCTAAACAAATACGTTTCCCATGAGCCGCTGCCGAGCGTTCCCCTCGCCCGCACGTCGCCAAAGAAACAACGCCTGCAAGTCGCCCGCCTCACCGCTTTTAAAAAGAAGCACGCAAAGAAATCTCCCGACGCGCTGCAAAAACTAGAAAACGTCGCCCGCAGCGGCGGCAACATCTTTGGCGAACTGGTCAACACCGTCGAAGTCTGCTCGCTGGGCCAAATCACGGCGTGCCTCACCAACGTGGTCGGGAAGTTTCGTCCGATGGTCTGAATTTCTGGATTTGCTCTCCGCCGCCGCACAACTACCTTCCGCCCATGCGAAATGCCCTCAGCGTCTCCGAAGCCCGGTCCAAGTTGGGCCGTCTGGCCGACCAGGCGGTCAAGGGCAAGTCGGTCTACCTCAAGCGCGGCAATCACCTGCTGCGCCTCGAACGGGTAAACCGCTCGGGCGCGATACCCCTCCGTCCGGCCGGTTACTTCAGGTTCGATGACGATCTGACCGATCTCGCCAACCGGGCCGAACCTTCGTTCACGCCCCCGGATGAAAATTGAACAGTGGGACATCGTCCGCTTTCGTATCAACGCCTCCGACCGGGATCTCCACCCCGGCGTGGTCATTTCTGCGGCCGAGTGGTGCGCGGATGACCGCAAGCTCCGGCTCAATGTCCTCGCCTGTTCCAAGCGCCCGCCCGCCGACGGCGCCAAGGCCCATCAGGTGCTTCTGAACGGCTCCGACGGACTCGATTTTGTGAGCGTCTGCGGTTGCGAGTTCTTCCATATCATCGCGCGAGATAACATCACGGAGAAGATCGGCCGCGTCACCCCCGCCCGCCGCCGTGCCATCGGGCGCAAGATCAACGAAGTCCTCCGCCTGCCCCTGTGAGCGGCCAGTCGAAATATCCCGAGAACATCACCCGCCCCGGCGGCAACGTGTTCGGCGAACTCGTGAACACGGTCGAGGTTTGCTCGCTCGGTCAGATCACCGCGTGCCTTACCGGCGTCGTCGGGAAATTCCGGCCGATGGTGTGATGATCATGGAGAAATCGCTCCCCATTGTTTTCAAGGAAATGGTCGCTCAAGTAATTGCGACCAGTGGCGGGAACTCAATAGACTGGCGGCTAGCTGAAAAGGACGGGAATCCCGAGCTGTTCATTCCGAAAACAAATACCGATGGTTTCGACGTCACGATCGTTGCCGATCAATCCGAAATCTCAATCTACACGGAGTTTGTCGCACATCGTCACTTTACGTCAGACGGTGATCACGCATCAACATGTGGAGAAGCGCTAGGATTCTTACGGGATCTGCTAACACAAAATATGCGCATCCGAGTTAAAACGGTCGAGGGCTCGCCATACCATGCGACACTGGAGGTCCTGCATGAAGGTGTATGGCACCACGACGGCAGCACTGTGATATTTGCTTCCCCTTGGTTCAGAAAGAGGGCGGAGCATGTATACTCGAATAGTCGTCTGCCGATCCGGGAAAAAGTCATACAAAATTCGTGAACCCCACCACCCCTTCCCCCACCCCCGCCCTGCTTGATCGCTGCCATGAAATCGCGCAGCAGGAGACTGTTTTGCGCGAAGGCGGCGGGGCGGCGGGGCAGGAACGGCAGCACAAGCTTGGGCGGCTTTTTGTGCGCGAGCGCATCGCGGCACTGGTCGATGATCCCAAGGCTTTCCTCGAAGTCGGCCTCTGGGCGGCGCACGGGATGTATAAGGAATGGGGCGCATTTCCCGGCGCGGGCGTCGTCACCGGCATCGCGGATATATCCGGACATCCGTGCATGATCGTCGGCAACGACGCCACGGTGAAGGCCGGGGCGTTCGTCCCGATGACGTGCAAAAAGGTCCTCCGCGCCCAGCGCATCGCCTTCGAGTGCAATCTGCCGCTGGTCTATCTCGTCGATTCCGCCGGCGTTTTTCTGCCGATGCAGGATGAGATCTTTCCGGACGAGGACGACTTCGGCCGCATTTTTAGAAACAACGCGGTCATTTCCGCCGCCGGCATACCGCAATACGCCGCCATCATGGGCAACTGCGTCGCGGGCGGCGCCTACCTGCCCGTGCTCTGCGACAAGATCCTCATGACGGAGGGCAGCGGCCTCTATCTCGCCGGCCCGCAACTGGTGAAGGCGGCCATCGGCCAGGAGACCGATACCGAAACTCTCGGCGGCGCGGCGATGCACGCGGAGATTTCGGGCACGGTGGATTTCAAGGAGAAGGATGACCCGGCGGCGATCAAGCGGCTCAAGTCGCTGATATCCCTTCTGCCGGTGGAATCGAATGTGGGAGGGGGTTTATCCCCCGACTCGACATCCTCGTCGGGGCATTCAGCCGTCGCCAGGCCTATGGCTGACATGAAAGCCCCTCCCACACTGGAACCGGAATTTCCTGTCTCGAAGATTTACGAGCTGGTCAGCGTCGATGGCCGCAAGGAATACGACGTCCGCGACCTCATCAAATGCCTCGTCGATGCGGGCAGCCTCGACGAATACAAGGCCGACTACGGCAAATCGATCGTCTGCGCGTTTGCGCGGCTCGGCGGCCGGCCCGTCGGCATCGTCGCGAACCAGCGCATGCGCGTGCAGTCGAAGACCGCGGGCCTGCAGATGCCGGGCGTCATCTACGCCGACAGTGCCGACAAGGGCGCGCGGTTCATCATGGACTGCAACCAGACGCGCGTGCCGCTGCTGTTTTTGCAGGACGTCTCGGGCTTCATGGTCGGCAAGGACGCCGAGCAGAGCGGCATCATCCGCTCGGGCGCGAAGATGGTGAACGCGCTCAGCAACTCCACCGTGCCGAAGATCACCGTCATCACCGGCGGCTCTTTCGGCGCCGGCAACTACGCGATGTGCGGCAAGGCCTTCGACCCGCGCTTCATCTTCGCCTGGCCGCACGCCAAATACGCCGTCATGGGCGCCGCGCAGGCTTCCGACGTGGTCTTCAACATTCTCGCGAAAAGCTCGAAGGAGCCTCGCACACCGGAACAGCTCGCGGCGCTCCGCGAGCAGGTGAAAGCCGGTTACATCGAGCAGGCCGACATCCGTTACGGCGCCGCCCGCGGCTGGGTCGACGCGATCATCCAGCCCCACGACACCCGCGCGACACTGCTCCGCGCCTTCGCCCTCGCCGGCCGGCCGGCGCCGAAGGCCGGTTTCCACACGGGAGTGCTGCAGGTTTAAGGATCGTGTAGGGGCGTCCCTCGTGGACGCCCGCGAGCGCCGACAAGCGGCTCACCTACGGCGAGCTGCCTTCACTCAACCAGCGGCAGCTCGATGATGGCGCGCAGGCCCTTGTTGGCCGGGCCGGGCTCGAGGATGAGCGAACCGTTGTGCAGGCTGACGATGTTTTTCACGATGGCCAGGCCGAGACCGAGGCCTTGCTGCTCCTGCTTGTCGCGGCGGAACTGCCGGAATGCGGCGATGTTCTCGCGCTCTTCGGCGGTCATGCCCGAGCCCTGGTCGGCGACCTCGATCCGGTAAACCCCGTCCTCGATGCGGCCCGTGACACTGATCGGCGTGCCGACCGGGGAAAACTTGAGGGCGTTCTCGAGCAGTTCCGCCACGGCGGGTTGCAGCCAGCCGGCGCTGATGTGGACGGCGGCCGATGCGAAGACCACGTGCAGGTCGGCAGCGCGGCCGGCCTCGGCCGCCACTTTCATGGCGGGGTCGTCCAGCCCCATGCCGGCATCCATCGCGGCGGCCGGATCGCTCCATTGGCTCCCGCGCAGCTGTTCCAGCTGGAAATACTGCAGCAGCTTGCGGGCGAGCGCGAGCTGCCGCACGGCGCTGATGCGGATGGACGCGGCGAGTTCGCGGATTTCCCCGCGGCTGACGCTGCCGAACTCCGACTCGAGCACGTAGGCGGCCCCGAGGATGCCGTTCAGGGGGGTCAGCAACTCGTGCGACCACGGGGCGGTGAATTCCCGGCGGTGCTCCTCGCTGTGGCGCCGCAGCTCCTCCGTGAGTGCCGCGCGTTTGGCCAGCACGGCCGTGATGCCGTCGGCGAGCTCCTGGTATTCGAAGGGCTTCGTGATGTAGTCGTCGGCGCCGTGCACCATGCCCTTGCGCTGGTCGGCGCGGTTGGTCTTGCCGGTGAGGAAAATGAACGGGATGTCGCGCAACGCCGGCTGCTGGCGCAGGGCCTCGAGGACGCCGAAGCCGTTGAGCCGGGGCATGTCGATGTCGCACAGGATGACGTCGGGCTGCTCGGAAGCCAGTGCCAGGCCGGCGACGCCGTCGGCGGCGGAGAGCACGATGTGTCCGTCCTGTTCGAGCTGGAGTTCGATCAGGGAGCGCCAACGGGGATCATCCTCGATCACGAGGACTTTCCATGTTTTTGGCCGGGCGGTGCTCACGGAAGCATCAGTTTGAGACACGGACATGGTTGGTTTGCACGAGCTGGCCCAAGCCCTGCGACGGCAAACAGAAGCCAATTGTGGCTTTCAGTCCAGCTATTCCTCCGCTCCGGGCGATCCTCAGCTCCGGGCGATCAGCTTCACCTTGCCCTTGGCCGCGAGCCGCTTCTCCGTGTCGGCCCGGAAGGTTGTGTCGGCGGAAGCATAGGCCTCGACGATGACGCCCATGAAATTGTCGGGGGTGACGAGCTCGGCGTCCTCAACATCGTTGTTGACGCCCTGCACGAGGTAACCGCCGGTGGTCTCGCCGACAACGCTGTGGCAGACCCGGACACCGGTGCTCTTGAGATAAACAACCGTCATGCCTTTCTTGATGTGCTCGTAATCGATCTGCTGAATGACGATCGCGGTGTTGGTCGCATACAGCGGCTCCATCGAGCGGCCGATGCCCCAGAAAGCCTGCGCATCCGGGAGCGCGGCAGCGGCGGCCTCGGCGGCCTTGAGCTGACGGCCTTCCTCGACCAGCCGGGGGGCCGGCGTGCGGCTGATGATGGCGGCGAGCGTGCGCTCGGACTTGATGCCGGCCTGCGCCGCAAGCGTAACTCCCGCAACCATGAGGGTCGTTAGGAGGAGGCGGGCGGTGCGGGAGGCGTTCTTCATGGCCTCAGTGTGCCTGAATCCATCAAACCCTCCCATCGGGCCACCCCCGTAACCCGGTCTGCGGAATTTCGCTAGGGGGTTTACCTATGAGGGACCGAGGTTTTCTCTCGCGCGCCGGCGGTGGCCATGGCAGAGATGTTCTCCCGGGACCGCTTTTTTACCAATCGGTCCCCTTCCATGACCTGTGTGCTCCACGCTGAGGATGATCCGAATGTCTCCGCCGTCGTGCGGAGCTACTTCACGCATTACGCCCCGGACTGGACGATGGAAAGCGTGGACACCGGCCAGGCCTGCCTCGACCGCATGGCGCAGGGCGGCGTCGACATCCTCGTGCTCGATCTGGTGCTGCCCGACATCAACGGCCTGCAAATCCTGGGCGAACTGAGCCGGCGCGGCGACCCCACCCCCGTGGTGATGGCCAGCGGCCTGGGCCAGACCGACCTGGCCGTCCGGGCCCTGCGCGCCGGCGCCGCCGACTGCGTGGACAAGACCACCCCGCAATTCCTGCAGATCGTCGACATCGTGAAGCGCGTGCTGGCCCGGCACCGGGAAAAACCCCGGACCACCGCCGTGCCCGCCGCGCGCGAAAAATACCAGGTGCTGCTGGTCGAGGTGACCGCGCTCACCCGCAAGGCGGTGGAGGAATTTTTCACCAATCATGCTCCGCAGTTCGTCCTGACCTGCGCGACCAGCCAGGAGCAGCTGGCCGGCTTTCTCGGCGAAGGCGGGCGCTTTGACGCCGTGCTCATCGGCCCCACTCCGGGCGGCATGAGCGCGCTCGACACCCTGCGTCAGCTCCACGCCCGCCACCCGCTCCTGCCCGTGGTCCTGCTGTCCGCGCGCAGCGACGGCGAGGCCGCCGTGGCCGCCTTCAAGCTCGGCGCGCAGGACTACATCCTGCAGAAACCCGACTACCTGACCGAACTGGTCTTCTCCCTCGGCCACATCCTCCGCCGCACCGATGCCGAGCGAAACAACGCCCGGCTGACCAAGGAACTCGAGGCGCTCAACCACTCCCTCGAAGCACAGGTGCGGACCCGCACCGGCGAACTGCAGGCGCTCTCCATGAAGCTCCTCCGCGTGCAGGAGGATGAGCGCCGCGCCATCGCCCGCGACCTGCACGACCACCTGGGCCAGCTGCTCACCGGCCTGCGTTTCCAGCTCGAGGCGGCGCACCGGGCCGCCCCGCCCCCGTTGCAGACCATCCTCACGGAATCGCTCGCCACCAGCGACGAGGTGCTGCGCTACCTGCGTGAAATGACGCAGCAGCTGCGCCCGCGCGTGCTCGACGACCTCGGGCTGGCACCCGCGCTGGAGTGGCACACCAGCGTGTTCCAGCGCCAGACCGGCATCAGCATCGCCCTCGACGTGGCGCTGCCTCCGGAGCGCCTGCCCGGCGAGTTGGAAACAGCGATCTTCCGTTTCGTGCAGGAGGCCCTCACCAATGTCGCCCGGCATTCCGGCGCCAAGACGGCGACGGTGACCCTCACCCACGGCGGCGGACTGGTCATGGCCGAGATCACCGACCGAGGCCAGGGCTTCGACACGGAGGCCCCGACCACCAAGCGGGACTCGCTCGGGTTGACCGGTCTGCGCGAACGGGTCGCCTTGGCGGGCGGGCACTTTGAGATTTTTTCCCGCATCGGCCAGGGCACGCGCCTTCACGCCGAATTTCCCCTCCTGCCTGCCGCACCCGAAAAGGGATTGCCGTCATGAATACCGTCATACTCGCCGATGATCACGATGTTGTCCGCCGCGGAGTCCGCAGCCTCCTCGAAGCCGCGGCCGGCTTCAAGGTGGTGGCGGAAGTCGCCGACGGGCTGGGCGCCGTGCAGGCGGTCGAGAAGCTCAAGCCCACGCTGCTCTTCCTCGACCTCTCCATGCCGCGGCTGCACGGCCTCGAGGCGCTCCGGCAGGTGCGCGCCGCCAGCCCGCACACCAAGGTCCTGGTGCTCTCCATGCACAACGACGAACCCTACGTCATCGAGGCGCTGCGCGCCGGGGCGATGGCCTACATCCTGAAGGGATCGGAATCCACCGAGATCATCCACGCCGCCGGAGAGGTGCTGGCCGGAAGACGCTACCTGAGCGCGCCGCTCTCGGAGCGCGCCATCACCGCGCTCTCCAACCAGACCCCGGACCAGTCGGATCCGCTGAACGCGCTGACCCCGCGCGAACGCGAGGTCCTCTCGCTCGCCGCCGAGGGCCTGAGCACGTCGGAGATGGCCGAGAAGCTCTTCATCAGCCCCCGCACCGCCGAGACCCACCGCACGAACCTGATGCAGAAGCTCGGCCTGCAGTCGCAGACCGACCTCGTGCGCTTCGCCATCCGCCGCGGGCTGATCCAAGCCTGACGGCAAGAACTGAAGGACCGAAGGGCTGAATGGCTGAAGGTCGTCAGCCATTCAGCCCTTCAGTTCTTCAGCCCTTTCCTCCCTCACCCCGGCAGCTTGAAGCCTTCCATCTGGCCCTTCACTTCCTGCATGAAGGAGGCCGCGCCGGCGCCGTTCACGACCTTGTGGTCGAACGTCAGCGAGAGCGTGATGACCTCCGCCGGATGGATGACGCCACCATCGTTGATCAGGCGCTCGTGCGCCGAGCCGATGAAGATCGTGGCCATGGAGGGCGGCACGATGATGGGCGTGGCGTTCTCGACGCCGAACGCGCCGAGGCTGCTGATGTTCACCGGGGCCTGCACGTCGACGAGCTTGCCGGCACGCGTCTTCTCCAGCGCCAGGTTGTAGGCGGCGGTGAAATCCGTCCAGGAAAGCTTGTTCGCCGCCACGATGGAAGCCGTGGCGAGCCGGTCGCCGTCCAGCGCGACGGCCACGCCGCATTCGAAGTCGGTCTGCTCATGGATGATTCCCTCGCGGTTCACGATGCAGCGGAAGCCGGGGTGCTTTTCCTGCGCGCGGACCAGGCACCAGGCCATCATCACGGAGGGCGACGCGGCGGCCTTGCCGTGGAGTTTCTTCGCTTCCTCGCGGGCGCGGCGCAGGGCATCCCAGCGGACATCCATCTGGATGCCGGCAGGCACGACCGCGTCGAGGCGCTTGGTGATGGCCGGGTGCAAAGCGGGCGGGCGGATGTTGCCGTTCATGGAGCCGGTGGGGTTGGGCGCCGCAACCGGCGCGGGTGAAACGGGACGGGATACGACGGGAGCCGCGGGAACGGACTTGGCGGCGGCCGCGGTGGGAGGGGCTTTATGCCCCGACTTGTCGGGAGGTAAACTCCCTCCCATATCGCCTTCAATCGGCAGGCCCGCCACACTGGCGGCATCGCCGGTGACGACCGCGATGTCCTGGCCGATGAGGACGGTGTCATCGAGCTTGATGCGCCAGGCCTTGAACTTGCCGGCGAAGGACGCCTCGACGGGGTAGACAGCCTTGTCGGTCTCGAGTTCGCAGAGCACGTCGTCCTGCTTCACTTCATCGCCGGGCTTTTTGCTGAGCGCGACGACCCGGGCGGAACGCAGGCCTTCGCCCATGATCGGCACGCGGACAATGATGTCGCTCGTGCCGGCGATGACCGTGTTCTGCGGAGCGTGAGTATCGACCGCCGCCACCGGCGCGGCTGCCGGAACCGGCATCGGCGGCACGCTGGAAGTCCGGGCTTCGCCGCGCGCGACGCTGATCGACACGGTGCGCCAGACGGCGTCGAGGATGCGCGGCACATCGGGCAGCGCGGCGTATTCGTAGATGGGATTGTAACCGATGACCACCGGGCCCTTCGACACCAGCACGGGCGGAGCCTTCAGCGCGGCCCAGAGGTCAGGCTGGCTCATGATGTGCGTGACGATCATCTGGCCGACGGAGCAGGCCTCCGTGTCTTCCTGCACGATGACGAGCCGGCCCGTCTTGCGCACCGAAGCCTCGATGGCGGCCTTGTCCCACGGCGCGATGGAGCGCAGGTCGATCAGGTCCACGCCGACCTCGCCCTTCAGCTGGGCGATGGCCTCCTGGGATTTCTCCACCGTGTTGCCCCAGGCGACGAGGGTGAGGTCGTCGCCCTCCAGGCAGCGGCGCGCGGAACCGAACGGAATGGAAACCACGGGGGTGGCAATCGCACGCTCCGCCCAGAGCATGTGCTTGGGCAGGAGCACCAGCGTGATGTCCTCCGCGTGCATCGCGGTCCAGAGCAGGCCGGCCGCATCCTCGGGGGTGCTGGGGATGACGATGTTGATGCCGGGGAAATGCGCGAAGACCGACTCGTTGGCCTGCGAATGCCAGATGCCGCCCCCCGGCAGGTAGGCGCCGTAGGGCGCATAGAACACCGCGGGCACCTTCCACTCGCCGTTCGAGCGCCAGCGGAGATTGGCGAGGTTGGAGACAAGCTGGTTGAAGCCCGGATAGATGAAGTCGATGAACTGGATCTCGAAGACCGGGCGGCGCCCGTAGAGCGCGAGACCTCCGGCGAGGCCGATGATGGTGGACTCCGCCAGCGGGGAGTTGAACACCTGTCCCGGAAAATCCGTGGAGAGTTTTTGCGTGAGCCGGAACACCCCGCCCTTCGGGTCCTCCACGTCCTCGCCGAAGATGATGCGGCCCGGGTCGGCGTCGAGGCCGGCGCGCAGCGTGCGGTTGATGAGATCTCCCATCCGGTAGGTGCCGGCCTTGAAAAGCTCTTCGTTCAGTTCCGGTGCCGGCCCCGTTGTCTCGACCAGCAGTTCGTCGGCGCGCGGGTTTTCCGCGGCCTCGGCGGCGGCATAATCCCGGCGCACCTTCTCCTTCAGCTCGGCCTCGAGCGACGCGAATTCCTTCTCGGTCAGCTCGCCGTCCTTGATCATCCGGTCCTTGAGGTGGCGGATGGGGTCGAATTTCTCGAGGGCCGCGAGATCCTCCTTCGAGCGGTAGAGCGTGTGGTCGTCCGAGCTGGTGTGGCTGGAGAGACGCTCGGTCTTGACCCAGAGAAGCACCGGGCCCCGGCCCGCCCGCAGTTCCGCGATGGCCTGCCGGCCGGCCGCGTGGACGACCTCGGCGTCGGCGCCGTCGACCATCTGCCACTGGGTCTTGTTCAACACCCCGAGCGCCATCGGATTGATGTCACGCGTGGGTGTCGAGATGCCGTAGGCGTTGTCCTCGACGAGGAACAGCACCGGCAGTTTCTTTTCCACGGCGAAGCTCAAGGCCTCGTAGAAATCCCCCTGGCGCGTCGCGGCGTCGCCGATGCAGGTGACGACGATGCCGTCCTTCTGGTCCAGCTGCAGGCCCCACGCGATGCCGCAGGCCGGCACGAGTTGCGCCCCGGTCGGCGTGGGCACGCTGACGATGTTCAGTTCGCGCGAGCAGTAGTGCGACGGCATCATGCGGCCGCGCGAGGCCGAGTCGCGCTTGGCAAAATACTCCAGCGCCAGGTGGCGGGTGGTCAGGCCGCGGCCCATGCACAGCCCGCGGTCGCGGTAATAGGGCACCAGGAAATCGCTCTCGCGCAGCTGCGCCCCGATCGCCGCCAGCGCCTCGTGGCCGCGACCCGAGACGTGGAAATGTCCCTTGCCCTGCCGGTTCAGGCTCTCCTCGCGCAGGTCGCCATGACGGCTTTCCAGCATCGTCAGGAGCAGGTGGCGCTTCTGTTCTTTGTTCAGGGTGGCGGCGTGGGCCATGGAGGGCGGAAGTTGTGGCCGGGAGGTTTCAGCAAATATGCCGGCCCGGCAACGGATTTTTCGAGACGCCGCCCCGCCTTGGAATGCTTTGCTCCCTTTGGATTAACCAAAGCCAAAGCGACGCCCGCCAATGACTTGCCACCGGACGGATCGTTTACCCGCCGAACGCCCCGATGCTCTTCGCATGGCGCATCAGCCCGCCGCGGAAAGCCGGGAATCCCGCGCCCAGCAACAGGGCGAGATCCGCATCGTCGGGACCCTTGAGCACGCCCTCGGCGAGCACGCGCTTCGTCTCGTCGATCATCATGCCGTTGAGCCGGTCGGCGATCGCCTTCGGTTCCATCGCGGTTGCTGCGGCGGGGGCGAACTGCGCCAGCGCCGGGTTGAGTGCCTCCACGCCGCCGGCATAGGTATAGAATCCGCTGCCCGCGCCGTTCTTCCGACCCTTCAGGCCGGCGGCCAGCATCTTGTTGCAGATGGTCGCGCCGGTGAAACGGTCCGGATAATAATGCTTCATCTCGCCGTAGATGAAATCCGTGACGTCCACCCCGACCTCGTCGATCAGCCGCATCGGGCCCATCGGCCAGCCCCAGTCACGCATCGCACGGTCGATGACTTCAGTCGGCACGCCCTGCTCCCAGAGCCGGCACGCCTCGTTGAGGTAGAAAAACAGCACCCGGGTGACGAGGAAACCCGGCGAGGATCTGCAGACGACCGGCGTCTTGCCGAGCGTCTTGACGAAGGTGAGCGCCCGCTCGGCCGTCGCGCGGTTCGTCTGCGGACCGAGCACCAGCTCGACCAGTGGCATGCGTCCGACCGGGTTGAAGAAATGCAGCCCGAGGATGCGCTCCGGACCCGTCGCCCCGGCGGACAGCTCCTCGATGGGCAGCGCGGAAGTGTTCGACGCGAGCACGCAGTCGGGCTGCACGATCTTCGACAGCTCCGCGAAAAGCTTCTGCTTGGCGGCGACGTTCTCGACGATGGCCTCGATCACGATGTCGCAACCGTCGAAGTCCTCGAGGCTGGTCGTGACGCCGATGCTGCCCATCGCCTTGTGCGCCGCCGGATGCGTGATCTGGCCGCGCTTGATCATGTCGTCGAACAACCCGCGGATGACCTTGATGGCGTTTTCCAGAACCGGACGCTCGCTGTCGCAGAGCATGACGCCGCAGCCGCGCGTGGCGCACCACTGCGCGATGCCCGAGCCCATGACGCCCGCCCCGACGATGCCGATGATCTGGAACGGCGAGGAGGCCGGCGCGACCTTGGGGGCCGGCTCGCTGAACCACGCGTCCAGGTTCACCTTTTTGCCCGCATCCTTCAGGAAGAAGGCATGCATGAGGTTCTTCGCCACCTCGCCTGCGGCGACGCTGCCGAATTTTTCCGCCTCGACCGCCAGGGCCTGTTCCAAGGACTGACCGGCACCCTGCTCCACGGCATCGAGGAAGGCGGCCGGAGCGGGCTGGCCGCGATGACGTGCGGCTGCGAGCTTGCGCTGGCCGGCGAGGAAGTCGGCCGGCGCGGCCGGAACCGCGGGGCGGGCGGGAAGTCCCTCGGCCGCAAATTTGAGCGCCGCGGCTTTGGCGCGCTCCTTCAATTCCGCGGCAGGCACGACCTCGTCCACGAGCCCGGTCGCGAGGGCCTGGGCGGCCGGCACGAGCGCGGCTTTGAGGATATGCTCGACGGCCGCCTGCGTCCCGATGAGCCGCGGCAGGCGCGCGGTGCCGCCCCAGCCGGGAATCATGCCGAGCCCGACCTCGGGCAGTCCGATCATGGTTTCTTTCGCGTCACTCGCGATGCGCCAGGAGCAGGCGAGCGCCAGCTCGAAACCACCGCCGGCGCACGCCCCGTGGATGGCGCAGACGACCGGCACGTTGAGGCCGGCGAGCTGGTCAAAAAGTTCCTGACCCTCGCGCGCCGCCTGCGCCGCCGCCGCCGCGTCGGGCAGCCGGGAGAGCCACTTCAGGTCCGCGCCGGCGATAAAGATCTTCTCCTTCGCGCTGATGACCACCACCGCCTTCACCGGCGCCGCGGCCTGCCCTGAGCCTGTCGAACGGGCGAGGGCCGCGATGGCGGCGCTCAACGCGGCCTGCGTGGCGGGATTGAAGACGTTGGCGCGACCCGCGGGGTCATCGAAGGTGATCCAGCCGATGCCGTCGGCATCAACCGCGTGGGAAACGGGGGAACTCATGGTGAGGGGATGCAGCCAGGTCGGGCTGTCGTGGAAAACAAGTAAATGCTCGGGCGCGGAGCGACAATGTTTATTCCCGGTCGATCCAATTCTGCAGCAGCCGTCTGCTTCGTGGCACGGGTCTCCGACCCGTGATCTCGTTCCCCCACGGGTCAGGAGACCCGTGCCACACTTCAACTTGGGCGGCCACCCGGCCGCTACCGCGCAAACTTCCTCAGGTATTTCAGCGCGACCTCGAAGTCCTTCGGCAGCGGCGCGGCGAGGGTCATCTTCTCCCGCGAGACCGGATGGGTGAAGGTCAGGGCGCCGGCGTGCAAGGCGAGCCGGGTGAGGAGCGGGCGCTCGTCCACCCGGCCTTTGTAGCCGCGCTTCAGGTTGGATAGCAGCAGCTGCTGCGTCGCGTCGCCGTAGAATGGATCGTTGAGGACCGGCGTGCCCGAGACGGCGAGATGGACGCGGATCTGGTGCGTGCGGGCGGTGAGCGGCCGGCACTCGAGATAGGCGAAGGCGGGGCGGCCCGCCGGCTGGGGAAATTTCTCCCGCACGCTGAACTCCGTCACGCTGGCCTTGCCGTGTTTTTTCACCACGCACATCCGGCCGGGCTTCGCCTCGTCCTCCTTCAGCACGAGGTCCACGGTGAACGCGTCCGCCGGCGGCACGCCGACCGTGAGCGCATGGTAGGTCTGCGCCACGGTCTTCGACTGGAACTGCCCGCTGAGGAAATCCAGCGCGACCTTCGTCTTCGCGCACAGCACCAGCCCGCTGATGTCGGCATCGATGCGGTGCACGTTGGCGGTGCCGGGGCCCGTTTTATCCCGCACCTGGTCCATCAGGTTCTGCCGCGACTTGTCCTCGCGATCAGGCGCGATCAGCAGGCCGCTCGGCTTGTCGAACGCGATGACGGCCTCGTCTTCAAACAGGATGGGCGGCAGCGGCATGGTGGGGGAAGTAACAAGGAGGAAGGATGCAGTGACAAGGCTGCAGCGGTTGAAATTGAACCGTAGTGGCCTCCTCCGGGCCACGCTTTCGCCCAAGGCTCAAGCGCGGCTACGCTCGAAACTTGCTCCTCGGCCTCTTTCCCCGGCGGCAACCCCGAAGCCGCGCGTTTCACCGGAATTTCCCGAACCGGTGAAAATCGCTGTGGCGTTCGCGCCTCCGCGCCGTATTCAATGGCAGAGCATGACGCTGGCCCCACGATTCTTGGTCAACCTCTGGGCCGGCTACCGGATCGCGAGGTTCGTCCGGCGTCTCAAGGCGGCCGGACGCGGGATCGAGGCCCAGGCCGCGGCCTTCGCCCGGTTGATGGCGCAGGTGGCGGACACGGAATTCGGCCGCACCCACGGTCTCACCGCCACCACCACCTACGCGCTGTTCCGCGCCAAGGTGCCGCCCCGCCCGCCCGAATATTTCGACCCGCTGTTCGCCCGCATGCTGGCTGGCGAGGCGGACGTGCTCACCCCGGGCCGCTGCCAATTCTTTGTCGAGACCGCAGGCACCACCGGCGAAAAACCCCGGATCCTGCCCGTGCCGGAACCGATGCTGGCGCATTACCGGCGCGGCTTGCGCGATGCCCTTTTCCTGTATGCGGCCCGGGCCGGCCACGCCGGGGTTTTTCTCGGCCGGCACCTGCATGTCGGCGCCAGCACTGCGCTTACGGAGGAGAAGGGTGCCTATCGCACCAGCCTCGACGGCATGTTCTCGCTGTGCCTCACGCCCTGGATCGAGGCCAATCTCTACGCGCCGCCGCCCGCCATCGCCCGCCAGCCGGACGGGCCGGACAAGATCGCGGCGGCGGTCCGCGCCATGCGGCCGCGCGATGTCACGCTCGTCGGCGGCTCACCGGGCTCGGTTTGCGCCCTGGCGCTCGCGGCCCGCAAGGCGGCCGGCACGGAACAGGCCCCCCTGCCCCACCTCCAGGCGGTGTGGCCCAACCTCGAATGCTTCGTGTTCACCGGCGCGCAACTCGGTCTCTTTCAGGATGCCCTGCGCGCCTCGCTCGGCCCGACGGTGGTGTTCCATGAACTCTATGCCGCGGCTGAGGGCATCATCGCCGCGCAGGATGCCGGGAGCCCGGCCGGGTTGCGGCTGCTGGCCGATGCCGGCGTGTTCTTCGAATTCCTGCCGCTCGACCGTTTCAGCGAGGACAAGCTCGCGGCGGCCGGGGCCGAGTGCGTGCCGCTCGAACAGGTGCGGACCGGCATCGACTACGTGCTGGTGCTCACCACCCCCGCCGGACTCTGCCGCCAGGTGCCGGGCGACATCGTGCGCTTTGTCTCGGTCGATCCGCCGCGCCTGCAGTTCGCCGGGCGCACGCGGCTCCAATTGAACTCCTTCGGCGAACGCGTGAGCGAGCGCGAACTGCTCGACACCCTGCTCGCCGTCTGCACCCGCAACGGCTGGCAGGTCGTCGATTTCCACGTCGCCCCCTACAGCCGCCGGATCGCGGCCGGCCAGACCATCCACTGCCACGAATGGTGGGTGGAGCTCCGCACCCACACGATGAAGACGCCCACCGGCAATGCGCTCGGACCCGAACTCGATGCCGAGCTCGCCCGCCGGAACGGCGATTACGCCACCCGGCGCGCCGCCCGCGGGCTCGATTTTCCATCGGTGCGGCTGGTCATGCCCGGGGTTTTCGAGCAGTGGGCCCGGGAACAGCGCAAGGTCAGCGGCGCCGGCAAGACCCCGCGGTGCCGCTCCGACCGGCTCATCGCCGACCAGCTTGCCACGATCGCGCGCTTCCACGAAGCGACCCTGCCGCCTTTCACCCGGCCGGACACGACCCCGCCGATGTGAGGGTGGTCGCCGATTCTTGTCGGCCGTAGCCTTGGCGAAGGCCGATCCACATCGGCGACGGCGTCGGTGAGGACACCGCCGCCCACCCACGACAGGAACTTACTCGCCCGCTTTCTTCGCGCGGGATTTCTTTGTCGCGGCCGACTGCTTGGCGTTGAGCCACACCTGGCCCTTGGCGTTCACGTTGAGCCAGTAGATTTCCCCGCCGTGTTCGGCGAAGGTGGGTTTGGCCTTCGGCGACTCCGGCAGCTGCAAGCCGGTCGAGGCCAGCAGGGCGAGCACCTGCTCGTCGGATTTCTCCAGTTTCTCGGCCAGCTCCTTGACCTGCGCGGTCACACCCTCGCCGCGCTTCTTCGGCTGCATGAGCAGCCGCACGGCGGTCAGGATGTTCTCCGGCGGCAGGGGCTTCGTCTCCACCGGCGCGGGGCTTTGCCCTTCGCCGGGCGCGGCAGCCTCGGGAACAGACGGAGCTTCTGTCCTCTGCCCTCTGTTGTCCGGCTTCTGCTCGCGCTTCTCCTCGCGCTTCTCCTCGGCGTTGATCCAGATCTCGCCGCGCTGATTCTTGTTCAGCCAGTAGACAAAACCGTTTTCCTCGGCCAGCACCGGTTCCGGACCGCCTTCGAGGCGCAGGCCGAATTCGGCGAGCTGCGCGAGCAATCCGGCCTCGTCGACCTTCATCGCCTTGGTGAGATAGGGGAAACTGCCCGACCAGCCGTGGCCGCGGCGATTGCGGCGCATCATGCCGCGGATCTTGGTGAGCAGGGTCTGCGGGCCGGCCGGCGGACGGGGTTCACCACGCGGCTGTTCCGCCCGGGGCTCCGGGCGCTGCACCTCGGGAGCGGCGGGACGCGGCTCGCGGGCCGGTTGTTCGCGACGCGGTGCCGGCGGCGGAACGATGTCGGCCGGGGCATCTTCGTCGGCCACAGGCTTGCCCGGCACGATGCGGAACACCGGGTCGGGCTTCTCCCGCGTGTTGATCCAAGTCTCGCCGCGGCGGTTGATGTTCACCCAGAAAAGATCGCCGTCGTATTCGACGTAAACGGGCTTGGCGTTCTCGTCGGCGGGAATCTGCAGGCCGCACTCGACGAGCGCACCCCGGATTTCCGCCTCCTCGAGTCTCCATTTCTTGGCAAGGAAATCCACGCCGACCGACTTACCCGGACCACGCTGGTTCTGGCGCATGTGGGGTTTGAGCGCGTCGAAGAAGGTCGGCAGCTCGTCCTCCGCCGCCAGCTTGTCCCAGTCGCCCTCGGGCGCGTCGGGGTCGCCGTCGCGCTCGGTGTCCTTCGGGCGGCGGAAGCCGTCGTCGGCCGCGGCCTTCTCCTCGATCAGGCTTTCCGGCGCCTCTTCCGCCGGGGCGGGCGCACCGGTGGTCACGGCCTTGAACTTTGCCTCGAATTCCACGCGGAGCTTGTCCGTCTCGGCGCGCGCGGCGGCCGCGGCGGCGTCCTCGAGCGTCCAGTCCCGCATCACGGGCCGGCGGGCGAGGCCGGTGAACGCGAGTTGGTTGTCGGGCGCGGTGTGGAAATTGATGATCTCCCACTGTTCCTGCCCGAGGTCGTTGATAAATTTTTCCATCAGCGCCGGCGTCGCGAATCCGCCCTTGCCGCTGCTGATGACTTTGTATTCCCAGTTGGCCATGGTAGGGCGCAACGCATCCCGTATCCCCCCGCCCGACGCCAGCCCTAAATTCCGCGCGCCTCCGGGTCATAAGTTGACCTCCGCCCCGTCCGTGGCGTCTGCTCCCCGGCCACTTCCCTTTTTGCCTTCCGGGAAATTCCACTCATCCTGTCCCGCCATATGAGAAAAACTCCCACGCTGATTCTCTCGCTCCTCGTCGCCACCCTGACCGCCCGCGCGGCCCTGCCCGCACCCGACGCCGACAACGGCGGCCTCACGCTGCCTCCCGGTTTCCGCGCTCTCGTGGTCGCGGACAAACTGAAACCGCTCCGCAACCTGACGGTCGCCCCCAACGGCGACATCTACATAAAAACCCGCCAGGCCGGCATCTACGGCCTGCGCGACACCGACGGCGACGGCCGCGCCGATGTCATCCAGGAATTCGGCGCCGGCGGCGGCACCGGCATCGCCCTGCGCGGCGACTGGCTCTACCATTCCACGAACAGCCAGATTTTCCGCTACAAGCTCACGCCCGGCGAACTCGTTCCGGCCGGCGAACCCGAGCGCATCGTGCGCGACCTGCCCGACAAGCGACAGCACAACGCCAAGGCCTTCGCCTTCGGGGCAGACGGCCGGCTCTATGTCGAGGTCGGCTCGCCCTCCAACGCCCTCGGCCAGCCCGACCGCGCCCGCGGCGCCGTCGGCCAGGATCCGACCGAATTCCTCAAGACCCACGGTGGCTACTGGCGCTTCGATCCCGACAAGCCCGAGCAGACGCAGGCCGACGGTCATCATTTCTCCACCGGCCACCGGCACTCCACCACCATCGCGCTCAACCCCGCCACCGGCCAGCTCTTCACCGCCATCCACGGCCGCGACCAGCTCAGCACCGTCGCCCCGCAATTCTTCAGCGACGACGACAATGCCGAGCAACCCGCCGAGGTGCTGCACCTGCTGACCGACGGCGCCAACTTCGGGTGGCCGACCACGTATTACGACCCGCTCACCAAGCAGCGTAAACTCAACCCCGAATACGGCGGCGACGGCAAGAAGCTCGCCGAGCCCGGCAAGTTCCCCGATCCGCTCATCGCGTTCCCCGCCCACTGGGCGCCGATGCAAATGGCGTTCTACACCGGCACGCAATTCCCCGCCCAATACCGGCGCGGCGCCTTCCTCGCCTTTCACGGCTCATGGAACCGCGCGCCCCGGCCGCAGAAGGGCTACCGGGTCGTCTTCATTCCTTTCAACGAAAAGGGCCTGCCGAGCGGCGACTACGAGACTTTCGCCGACAACTTCGCCGGCCGGACCGAGATCGCCTCGCCCAACGACGCCGCCCACCGGCCCAACGGCGTGGCCGTCGGCCCCGACGGCTCGCTCTATATCTCCGATTCCGCCCGCGGCCGCGTCTGGCGCATCATTTATACCGGCGAGACCAAGTGAGGCGCGTCACGGTCCTGCTCCTGGTGGTGTTGCTCGCTGCGTGCTCCAAACAGGAGCCGCCGCCCGCGATAGATGAGGGAGGAAGTTTACCTCCCGACAAAAACGCTGCGTCGGGGCATAAAACGCCCCCCACTCCAGATGCCCAAGAGCCTGCTCCTTCCACCTCGGCAACCGCACCTGACGGCCTGCCCTCCGAAGCCTTGGCGAAGGAGGGCGAGCAGCTCTTCAGCCAGAACTGCGCGACCTGCCACATGGCCGACGGCGGCGGCGTGCCCTACCTGCAACCTTCCATTCAAGGCAGCGCCTGGCTCTCCAATCCCGATCCGCAATTGCTGCTGACCCTCATCCTGCGCGGCTCGGGCGTCCTTGGCGAAGCCGCCCAAGCCTACGAAAACGACATGGCCCCGCACACCTTCCTGACCGATGCCGAGATTGCCGCGCTCGCGACCTACGCCCGCCGGCGTTTCGCCGTTCCACCCGTCACCGAGCCCGTCACGCCCGCGCAAGTCGCCGTCGCCCGGGCGCACCCGGGCCTGCCCCCATGAGCCCCCCGCCCACCCGGCCGGCCGCTCTCCCGCGCTACGTCGCACTCTTTGTTTTCGCCGCCGTTTCTGTCGCCGCCCAGATCACCCTGCCGGACATGATCGTGCGGGCCACCCGCCAATCAGCGTCCCGCAACCAGATGCCTTTCACGGTGACCCGGCTGGGGCAGGAACTCCGCACCGCCCCCACCGCCACGCTCGACGGCGCGTTGCGCAGCGTGCCCGGCTTCAGCCTGTTCCGCCGCAGCGACAGTCTTTCGGCCAACCCGACCGCACAAGGCGTCTCGCTGCGCGGACTCGGCCCCAGCGGCGCCAGCCGCTCGCTCGTGCTCCTCGACGGCGTGCCGCTCAACGATCCCTTCGGCGGCTGGGTGGCCTGGAGCAAGGTGCCGCGCGAATCGCTCGCCGGCGCGGAACTCGTGCGCGGCGGCGGCGCGACCGCCTGGGGCAACGCCGCGCTCGGCGGCATCGTGCAGCTTTTCACCGAGGCTCCGGCCTATCCCCGCGGCCGGCTCGCCGCCGGCTACGGTGAATTCGCCACCCACCAGGCGGAATTTTCTCTCAGCCAGCCGGTCGGCGAAGGCACGTGGCAGTTGCTCGGCCGGGACTTTGCAAGCGATGGGTTTCCCCTGGTCGCGCCCGAGGATCGCGGCCCCATCGACCGGCCCGCCGCCAGCGAACATCGCTGGCTGACCGGCCGCTGGGGACGCCAGCTCACCCCCAACCTGTCGGTGCGGATCACCGCCCGCACCTACCGGGAGGAGCGCAACAACGGCACGCCTTATCAGCACAACGACTCGCGCGAGGAATTCGTATCGGTGGACCTGCTCGGCCGCCGCGACGAACATTTCGCCTGGCGGGCCATCGCCTACGCCCAGGACCAGCGGTTCGCCAGCACCTTCAGTTCGGTCAACGCCACGCGCACGGCGGAAACGCCCGCCAGCGACCAGTTCGCCGTGCCCGCCACCGCGGTGGGCACCACCTGGACCGGCGCCTGGAACCACGACGGAAAATCGCTGACCAGCGCCGGACTGGACTACCGCCGGGTGCGCGGCGAGACGCGCGAGAATTTCAGCTTCAGCGCCGGGGACTTCACCCGCCAGCGCCGCGCCGGTGGCACGCAGGATCTCGCGGGCGTGTTTGCCCAACACGAACGTCCGCTGACCGACCGCCTGCGTGCCTCCCTCGGCGGCCGGCTGGATTACTGGCGCGAGCAGGACGGACACCGGCACGAAACCGAACGGGCCACCGGCAACGTGCTGCGCCACGACGCCTACGCCGGCCGCGACGGTTTCGAGTTTTCCCCTAGCGCCGGACTCGTCTGGACCGCGGCCGGCTGGCAGGCGCGCGTCGCCGCCCAACACTCTTTCCGCCAGCCGACCCTGAACGAACTCCATCGACCCTTCCGCGTCGGCAATGTTATCACCGAGGCCAATGCCGCGCTGGAAACCGAGCATGCCACCAGCGCGGAACTCGGCCTCGAATACACGCACCCCAAATTCACCCTCGGCGGCGTCCTCTTTTGGAACGACCTGCGCGACGCCGTCGGCAATGTCACGCTGTTCCGCGGGCCGGGCACGTTCCCGATCGTCGGCTTCGTCCCCGCCGGCGGCGCCGGCCGCCAGCGGCTGAACCTCGACCGCCTCCGCGTGCAAGGCCTCGAACTCTCCGCCAAGTGGCGTCCGGCAACCGGACTTTCGGTGTCCGCCGATTATCTCTACAGCGACGCAACCGTGCGCGCGACGGCCCTCGCCCCCGGCCTCATCGGCAAACGCCTCGCCCAAGTCCCGCGCCACAGCGCCGCGCTCGGCGCCGAGTGGTGTGCAGGCCGGTTAACCTTCACCTCGCGCCTGCGCCTCATCGGCCGGCAGTTCGAGGACGATGAAAATCAGCTCGTCCTTGGCGCCGCAGTCATCGCCGACCTCGGCGCGAGCTACCGTCTGCATCCGGGCCGCGAACTGTTTGTCACCGTGGAGAACCTCGGTGACACGCGCCTCGAAACCGGCCGCAGCCCCGACGGCCTCGTGAACACCGGAACTCCGCGCCTCGCCCTCGGCGGCGTCCGCCTGGCGTGGTGAGGCGGCAAAGTGCGCATCTCAGTTTCTTGCAGTCTCTGGAGGCGGTCATGAACCTCTCGTCCATGGCCCTCGGCAAGCCGCAGGCTGGTGGGCGGGCAGGTCTCTCTGCCCGCACCGACGGGCACGGGACGTGCCCGTCCACCCCCTACAGACGTTCGGCGAAGAGTCGCGGACAGCCCTTATGGGGCCTACAAGGGGAAGCTGACTGCTACTCTGACTGTGAAAAAGTGGGATGCGCCCGCCCGCAAACCCACGAAATTCTTTGCGTGTCTTTTTGCGGCTTTTCGTGGCAGACCTTTCCCCATGCGCCGTCTCGACCAGCTCCTCGCCAACCTCGGCTATTGTTCCCGCCGCGAGGCGCGCGCCTGGATCCAGGCCGGGCGGGTTACCGTCCGCGGCACGGTCAACGACGACTTCGGCGCCAAGGCCGATCCCGCCGATGTCCGCGTGGACGGCGAACCACTCGATCATCCCGACGGTCTGCTGCTCCTCGTGCACAAACCCACCGGGCTCGTCTGCTCGCACGATGAACGCGAGGGTCCGAATGTCTACAGCCTGCTCCCGCCGCGCTGGCGCGAACGCAATCCGCAGGTCACAAGCATCGGCCGGCTCGACAAGGACACGAGCGGCCTCCTCCTTCTCACCGACCAGAGCGAACTTGTGCACCGGCTGACCTCGCCCAAGCACAAGGTGCCGAAAATCTACCGTGCAACGGTCAACGCTGACCTGCCGGCGACGCTCATCCCGTTGTTCGCCAGCGGCACGCTGCTCCTCAAGGACGAGAAAGCTCCCTGCGCGCCCGCAGAGTTGAAAATAATCTCCGCGCGCGAAGCCGAACTGACTCTGACCGAAGGTCGTTACCACCAGGTGCGGCGCATGTTCGCGAGCCAAGGCTGCGAGGTGCTCACGCTGCACCGCGCGCGCTTCGGCCATATGGATTTGGGCGACCTGCCGGCCGGCCGATGGCGCGAACTGCCGTTGGATGCCTTTGCGGGATCCTGATTCCAGCCAGGCGTATCACGCCGTGCGTCAGTCGTCGTTCACGACCTTGAAATCGATCGGCTGCTCCACGCGGGTGTTGACCTTCTTGCCGCCTCGCACGCCGGGCTTGAACCGCCATTTCACCACCGCATCCAAGGTGGCGCGCTCGAAACCGCGGTCGGAACTGCTGATGATGTAGGGCATGATCACGTCGCCCCGGGACGTCACGATGAAGCCGACACGAACGCGCGCCTCGGACACCGACTGTTTCAACTCGTAGGGGAACACGGGCGGGGTCTGCACGATGGGCTCCGGCCGGCGGTCGAGATCCTCGATGTTGAAGAGGTTCTTGATCCCGCTGGTATCCGGACGCCCCCGCTGAATATTCAGCGGGATGGCCATGACCTGGCTGGCCGCGCCTTCCAGTTTTGTCGGCACGGTGGGATCGAGCAGCTGGGTGAAACTGGATTCGACCGGGATGTTCAGGGGCACGTCCTGCAGCATGGGCACCTGGACGGCGGGGGCGGTCATCTCCTCGTCGTTGAGATCGCTGATCTTGTCTTCTTCCGGTTCGGACAGATCGGGCATGATCAGCATCTCGGCGGGCGCCTCCTGCACGACGGCCACTCGCTTCGGCATCTTCTTCTCGTTAAACCCAAGGATCAGCCCCGCATGAAGGGCGACCGAAATCACTATGGCCACAACCATGAAAGACTTGGGCTGCGGCGGGGTGCCATGGTAACGGAAAGTGAGATCTTCCGCGGTTGGCTCCGGTCTGCCACCGGCCGGGGTGGGACGCGCGCTGGGGGCGGGGCGGTTGGCGGGTCTGGCTGCCTCCACCGCGTAGGGTTGGTGAGCCTTGAGTAGCATAACCAAAGATAAGCCTCACCCTTCCTTCCCTCTCAGCATCCTTTGCCATAAGTCGGGCACTTGTTGCGAGGGGCATTTACTCCTTTTGGAGCTTTCCCCCGACCGGCCCGGCATGTCATGCCTTTAGCCATGTCCCAGTCCACTCTCACCGGTGCCCAGCGCACCAAGCTCCGCGGGCTCGGCCAGACGATGCCCGACACCCAGCACATCGGTCGCGAAGGCGCGGCCCCGGCCGCCGTCGTCCAGCTCGACCGCGAGCTGGCCCGTCGTGAGCTCGTCAAGGTGCGCTTCACCGGCGGCCAGGACCGGCATGAGCGGGCGGCCCTGCACACCGCCCTGGCCTCGGCCACCGGCAGCGAATGCGTCGGCGCCGTCGGCCACACGGCTCTTTTCTGGCGCCCGGCTGCGGAAGGCACCAAGCTCCTCGCCGATGACGCTGGCTGAACTCGGCTGGAACGACCATTTCGCGACGGCCTTCGCGCCCCACGCGGCGGAAGGCTGCCTGCCCGGGCGCATCACGCTCGAACTCAAGGGCTATTACGAGGTCACGGGCGAGTTCGGCGCCAAACTCGGCCAGTGCAGCGGCAGGTTCATCAACACCGCCGCCGCCCAGGCCGACTTTCCTGCCATCGGCGACTGGGTGGCCGTCACCCCGCAGGGTGGAGAGGAAAACCGTGTCCACATCCACGCCATCCTCCCGCGGCGGACAAAATTTTCCCGCAAGGCCGCCGGCCTGGAGGAGTTCGAGCAGATCGTCGCCGCCAACGTCGACACCGTGTTTCTCGTCAGCGCCCTCGATGGCAACTACCACCTGCACCGCCTCGAGCGTTACCTCGCCGCCGCTTGGGCCAGCGGCGCCCAACCCGTCATTTTGCTGAACAAGGCCGACCTCGCCGACGATGACGCCGCGCAACTGCCGGCCGAGATCGCCCACGTCGCGCCCGATGTGCCGGTGTTCCTCGTCAGCGCCCAGACCCGCCGCGGCCTGAAGGCCCTCGCGCCCTACCTCACGCCCGGCGCCACCATCGCCCTCCTCGGCTCGTCCGGCGTCGGCAAATCCACGCTTATCAACCGGCTGGTCGGCGAGAAGCTGCAGCCCACCCAGGAGGTGCGCGACGTCGACGGCAAAGGCCGGCATACGACGACCCAACGCGAAATGCTCATCGCTCCGGAGGGTTTCATCGTGATCGACACCCCCGGCATGCGCGAAATCCAGCCGTGGGACGCCGCCGGCACCATCGACGCCGCCTTTGCCGACGTGACCGCCCTCGCCGCCCGCTGCCGTTTTCGTGACTGCACGCACAGCGTCGAGCCCGGCTGCGCCGTGCAGGCCGCGCTGGCCGACGGATCGCTCGCGGCCGCCCGCTGGCAGAGTTACCTGCGCCTCGGCCGCGCCACCGCCCACGAGGTGCGCCGCACCGACCGCGCCGCCCAGCAGCAGCACAAGTCCCATCACAAGAAACTCACGAAAAGCCTGCGCCAGCGCGTCCGGGAAAAATCAGGCGAGGAGTGAGGGGGTGGTCGCCGATTTCCACATCGGCGACGGCGTCGGTATGGAAACCGACGCCCACCTTCGTCCCCCACCCCGGCGTTGACGCATCGCACTATTTCGCGAAACTCCCGCCATTATGTTCACCATCCTCGGAGCGGACGGCAAGGAATACGGGCCGGTGACGGCCGACAAGGTGCGCGAATGGATCGCCGGCGGACGGGCCAATGCCCAGACCCAGATCAAACCGGCCGGCGGCACCGAATGGACGACCATCGGTGCCCTGCCGGAATTCGGCGGCGCGCCGGTCGCGGGCGCGCCGGTTCCGGTAGCCGCACCTCCGCCGCCGCCTCCCGGGGTCGAGGCGATGGCCAGCCAGGCCGGCGGACCGCTCGACATCACGGGATGCATCAAACGCGGGTTCGCCGCGGGCGCGGCTAATTTCTGGCCGATTTTGGGCGTGAGCCTGCTGGTCGGATTGTGCAACGGCGTCATCGGCGCGATTCCGATCCTGGGTTTTGTCGCCACCTTCACCCTGACCGGCGTGTTTTACGGCGGCCTGTATTATTACGTCGCAAAAAGGGTGCGGGGCGAACCGACGGAGCTCGGCGATGCCTTCAGCGGGTTCAGCGTGTGCTTCGGCCAGCTGGTGCTGGCCACGATGGTCGTCCTGACCCTGACCATACTCGGATTCCTCTGCCTGATCCTGCCCGGCATCTACCTGGCCGTCTGCTGGATGTTCACCTATGTGCTGGTGCGTGACAAGGGACTGCAATTCTGGGACGCCATGGAACTGGGCCGGCAGGTCATCACCAAGCAATGGTTCCGGGTTTTCGGCCTCCTGCTGCTGGTCATGTTGATCGCTCTCGCGTTTCTTGCCGTGCCGCTGGGCATGCTGATCACCAGCGCCGTCATGGCGAAATCCGGCGGCACCCCGAACTTCCTTCTGCTCGGCTTGGGCATAACGGGCACGCTCGTCTGCATGCTCGTGATGATGCCTTTCCTGACCGCGGTGCTGCTGCAGGCCTACGAAGACCTGTTCGGCTCCGCCGCCTGAGCGGCAAGCGTTCCGCGGCGAGGTCGCCATGGCTCCAGGAGGTAGGGCGGAGCGGCCCGCTCCGCCGCGAGGGAGATATCACGTCCGCGGCGCACCAGGCCGGTGCGCCCTACCCGTCAACCGTGGCCCCAGGATGGAGCGCGGGCGACCTGGCCCGCGAAGGGCGCGTCTATTTCACTCCGGGCGTCTTCCGGAAGAACCACGCGTCGAGCGACAGTTTGCCCGGGCCGAAAACCAGCACGACGAGGGAAGCCAGCAGGAACAGGAACGGCGCGGCGGTGACGAACTTGTCCGGCTCGCTGAAGAGGGCCGCGAACTCCTCGCGGTGTGCCGTGGCGTAGGCGACGATCATCGTGAAGAGGAGCGGCACGGACACCGGACGCGCAAACAGGCCGAGGGCCAGCAGCAGTCCGCCCAAAAACTCGGTCGAGCCGGCCATGATCGCGTTGAGCTTCGGCAGGGGAATGTTGATCGACTCGAAAAATCCGGCGGTCCGGTCCAGGTTCATGAGTTTGCCCCAGCCGGTCTGGGCGAACAACAGGCCCCAGTAGAGGCGGATGACCAGCAGCAGCGGCGACTGCAGGCAGGACGCGGCGGAATCAAACTTGGCGAGCAAGGGTCGGAGTTGCATGGGCGTGGGAGGAGCGGGGCAGCGGATTATTCCGGCATTTGTAGGGCGGGATCGCTGATCCCGCCACGCACACATCATGATTTCTGCACGCAGGCGGGATCAGCGATCCCGCCCTACAATCAACTCACCGCCGGCACAGCCAGCCGAGTTCCATCCAGTTGCGAAACCAGGCCTGCACTTTCGCGGCCCAGTCCTCGCGGGATTGCTTTGCGCGCGGGATGCCGGTGGCCAGCGCCTGCTCGAGCGTCGCGCCGCGACGGAGCGCCACGAGAATGCGGTAGGCGGCGGGCTCCAACCGCTTGAAGTAGATCCGGCCCTCGAACCGGTGCACGGCGACGTGCGTGCGGGCCGGCTTGGGCAACCGGGCCTTCTTTTCGCGCGGTTTGCGCAGGGCGGTCGGCGCATTGCTGGCGTCACCGCGCAACAACTCCGCCTCGCGCTGTTTCACCGCGAGGACGAAGTCGTCCACGGGATGGTCCAGCTCGAGCAGCTGCAGGTAGGGCTGGAGCGCGAGCTTCAGTTTCCCCTGCCGGGCCGCGGGCACGTCGAGCAGGTCGTTGACGGTGAAGACCGGTTGAGTCGCCGAGTCGAACACCTCGACGCGCGCCCACTCGAAGCGCGCGAGGTCGTGGCAGAGCGCCGTGTGCGGCCGGGTATAACGCGGATTGGTGCGGATGAAATGCGCCAGCCGGCCGGGCAGGTTGCGGAGCGTGAACGAGGCGGACGGGTATTTGACGAGGTAGGCCTCGGCGAGCGCGATGAATTTTTTGTCGCCAAGCACGGCGCGCAGCCCCGGGCAGTCGTCGTAGAGGCTGTCGAGCACGCGGAACCAATACATGCGGTTGTAGATTTCGAGCCGCTCGAAGGAGGTGAGCCGGTCGTTCGGCTTGGCGATGGTCGCGGCCACGGCGCTCGTGCGCCGCCCGTCGGTCCAGCGCGGCCGCATGCGGCTGTCGTCGGTCAGCGGCCGCGAGATGACGCGCCACATGGCCCGTTGCAGGTCGGCGAGTTCGCCGGTGGAGCGGACCTGCTTGGGGGCGAAAGGTTTGGGATTTGAGTTTGTCATTCTGAGCGCAGCGAAGAATCCATCGGAAGCTGATACCAGTCTGCGGCCAGATCCTGCCAAAGGGGATTCTCCTGCCGAATCAGGTCAATCTTCCGGGCGCGAACCCAACCCTTGAGCTCTTTTTCGCGTTGGATGGCATCGGTGACATTCCGGTAGGCTTCAAAATGCACCAGCGTTTTGATTCCGTATTGTTTCGTGAAACCAGCAATCATGCCGCTCTTGTGCTCCCAAATCCGCCGCTTCAGCGAATTGGTGACTCCGATGTAGAGCGTGCCGCTGGGTTTGCTGGCCAAGATATACACCCAATATTGGCGATGGGCAGAGCTGGCGGCCATAATGATGGATTCTTCGCTGCGCTCAGAATGACAGACGTTAGTTATTTCCTCGCGACCGCCCCACCCTTGGGCCGGGAATCCCGGCCGCGCGGGCTTGGGCGATGAACTCATGGGCCTTCAGGGCTTCGTTGTGCACCTCGTCGAACGACGGGATCTTGTCGTCCCATTCGAGGAGCGTGGCGGTGACACCGCAGAGCCGGATAGCGTGGGCGTAAAGTTTCCAGACCGGATCGAGCACCGGGTGGTCGTGCGTATCGAGGATGTATTTCTCGAACTTGGTGTGACCGGCGATGTGCATCTGCGCCACGCGGTGGTGCGGGACGTTGTCGAGGTAGTCGTAGGGATTGAAGCCGTGGTTCTTCGCCGAGACGTAGATGTTGTTCACATCGAGCAAAATTCCGCAGTCCGCCCGCTCGACGACCTCGGTGAGGAATTCCCACTCGGTCATCTCGGAAACATGGAACTCCGTGTAGGAACTGACGTTCTCGACCGCGAGGGGAATCTCCAGGTAATCGCGGACCATGCGGATGTTCTCGGCCGTCTTCTTCGCGGCGGCGCGGGTGTAGGGCATCGGCAGCAGGTCGTGCGAATAGGTGCCGTCGACGCTGCCCCAGCAGAGGTGGTCGGATAGCCACGGCGTCTTCGTGCGCTTCGTGAGTTTCTTCAGGCGGCGGAGATGTTCGCGGTTCGGGCCGTCGGCCGAGCCGAAGTAGAGGGCGACACCATGCTGAACGACGCGGTATTGCGCGAGGATCCGGTCAAGCACCTCCAGCGGCCGGCCGCCGTCGACCATGAAGTTCTCCGAGATGATCTCAAACCAGTCGACCGTGGGCTGGCGGCTCAGGATGTGGTCGTAGTGCGGGATGCGCAGGCCGATGCCGATGCCGTAGTCGGAGTAGCCGTTGAATTTGTTGGCGGGCATGGAAGGCGGAATCAGGTGGGAGGGGCTTTACGTCCCGACTCGTCAGTCAAACGTGGAAACTGTCGGGGCGTAAAGCCCCTCCCACACAAAAAACAGCAACCTAAGCATGATCGGAGGCCGTCGCGTGGCCCGGCCTCCGGAAACAAAACCGGCCGGGCTCGCGTGGGAGTCCGGCCGGAGAGGGGAAAGCCTTACTTCTTCTTCGCCTCGTCTTTCTTCTCGGCATGGGCCGAGGCGCAGCCGCCCTTGCCCTTGCAGGAATTCTTGCCCTTGCAGCCGTTGTCGCTGGAGCCGCAGCCGCCCTTGCCCTTGCACTCGTTCTTGCCTTTGCAGTCGTGGGCCTTGCCGTCCTTCTTGCCGCTGCAGCCGTCCTTGCCCTTGCAGCTGTCCTTGGCGTCCTTGGTCGCGGGGGCCGAGGAACCGGCGTCCGCCGCGAAGGACTTGGTGGCGAGCCCGCCGAGGTAGAGGCCGGCGATGGCGGCGGCCGTGATGATGGTTTTCGTGGACTTGTTCATTGATACTGGGATTTTGTGGGTTGGTTTTTCATCCGGGGCGGAGCGGCACGGTGCCGTTCCGGACGGATTGAAAGCGTGAAATTGCGGGCGTGTCAGGCGGTGTTGGCGGATAGGAGCAACGCAGGCTCGGGCTTATTCCTGAAAAATACGATCAGACTGGACGGAAGGATGCAGGGGGGCGCGACCGACTCCAGCCAAATGCCGGTGAACGGGATTCCGGGCGCGGCGGGTTGGCGGTTGCGCGCGGCCAATCGCAGAACAGCAATGGAAAACGGCGTTCCGCCTTCGCGGAACGCCGTTACCTGTTTGCACACACTAACCGGGATGAACGCCCGGGAAGTCTCTAGAATTTCTTCGTGAGGTTCACGTAGACGAACCGGCCAATGTTGTTGTGCGTCCGGGTGTCGTAGCTGTCGTTGAACGCCCCGGCGGCAAACGGGGCCAGCTTGTCGAACAGGTTGGTCGCGCCCACCGCGATGGTGAGGCCGCCAAGGTAACGGTGATCGCCGCTGAATTCGTAGCTGACCTGCGTGTCGAGCGTGGTCCAGGCCGAGACCTGGCGGATGCCGCCAACCTTGGGCTGCGAGACGTCGGCAAGGAACGCCGCGAAGGCCGGGTCGGACTTCGGGGTGCCGGCGTCGAAGAACTCCTTCATCTTGGGCGACAGCACGTAGAGCGGGTCGTCCTGAAACGAGCCGATGTAGTTGAGCGTGACGTGGGCGGCGAGACCCCGCCAATTCCAGTGGGTGCTGACGTTGCCCTTCCACTTCGGGATGCTGCCGGGGGAGATCGGATCGCCAACGGTGCTGATGGACTTGCCGAGATAGCTGACCACGGGTTCGCCGGGACCGCTGCTCTGGTCGAACTTCACGAACTGATTGGCGGCTCCGATGAAGGTGAATCGGCCCCAACCGATGGTATTCACCGTGTAGGTCGCGGTGTATTCGATGCCCGAGACATCGCGGCTGGCGATGTTCAGGAAGTCGGAGAGCACCGCACCGCGGGAGCCGGGGGCGGCAGCGAAGGTGCCCTGGCCGTTCAGACGACCGCTGGCGGAGCGACGGATCTGGCTGGCGAATGGTGCGTTCGGGTTGATCGTGCTCGCATCCCCGGGGACAAAACCCGGGCCTTGGCCGGCGGCGTTGGCCTCGAGGATGGCGTTGGCGTTGTTGGCCACGATGCCGTCGACCTTGATGCTGTAGAAGTCCATCGAGAGGGAGAGGTTCTTTGCCGGCTGGGCGACGAGCCCGAGCGACCACGCCTTGGAGGCCGCAGGCTGGAGTTCGGGGTTGCCGCGGATGACGATCTGCGTCTGCGCGGTGGTCGGGAAGCCGAGGGGATCGTTCAACGTCGGGGCACTGGTGCCGGGCGTGCCGAAGACCGCGCCCGAGGACGGGGCGAGGAAGCCCTTGCTGTAGGTCGCGCGGAATTTGTAGTTCTTCGTCGGCGAATACTGCAGGTTCACGCTCGGGTTGGTTTTGTCGAAGCTGCGCGAGTCATAGAGGTCCGTCGAGCCGTTGAGGCCCTTCACCGTCTGGAGCTCCTTGCGCGCGAGTCCGCCGATGCTCAGATCGTGGATCCAGGCCCGAGCGTTGCGGCTGGAGATGAGCGGCACCTTCACCTCGGCGAACACCGAGCGGCTGCGGTCCTCGTTGTAGGAGTCGGTGAAGGAGTTGAGTCCCAGCACCGAGCCGGAGGCGTAAAGATCATCCGCATCGAAGCTCGTGTCGCTGTAGGCGTAATCCAGGCCCGCAGCGAGGCCGACCTCGCCGGCCGGCAGCTCGAGGAGCGAGCCGGAGACATGGGCGTTGTAGGCGAAGCCAAGAATGTCGTTCAGCTGGCGGGCACTCACCTCCGCGGCCTTGAGCGCCTTGGCGTTGTCCCAGTGGTAGGTAACCCCGTCCACCACGGCGCTGCCGGTGGAGTGCGCAAGCCCGAAGGGATTGAAGCGCCCGGCCGCAACCTCGTCATTGAGCTTGGGGAGCGAAGGCACGCCGGCGTCGAGCTGGCGAAACTGCTCGTTGTTGACCGTGTAGGACGCCTCCCACTTCCAACCGCTGCGGCCGATCTCGCCGCGCAGGCCGGCGATGTATTTGAAATCATTGAAGACCTGCTCGTTCGTGCGGTTGCCCAGCTCGACCGAGCGGTAGCGGACCAGGTCGGTGTCGTCTTCCAGCAGTCGGTTGGCGCCGAGCAGCTGGTTGTAGGGTCCCCATTGCAGCAGGCTGCCATTGGCCGGTCCCAGGACGGGATCAACCGACAGGTTGAAGGGCGCCGGCGCCAGGCCGTTCAACGTGCTCAGCTTGGAATAGAGCGCGGTGGCGAAAAATTCGAGGGACTTGCCGTGGATCTTGTGCTCGAGGCTGAAGTAGAGGGAATTTCGCTTCTGGCCGGGAGCCGAGGGCGAATACTCGCGGAAGTTGAACAGCTGGCTGGAGCTGAAGGTGTTGGTGTCCATGGGCACGTAAACCGCCGGCTCGGTCGGCGTGGAGCTAGCGCCGAAGCCGGGGCGCAGAACGACCGTGCCCAGCGCCGCAGAGACCACGTTGCCCGCGAAGAACGCCGAGCCGCCGTTCACGCCGCCGCGCGGGCGGTTGTCGGCCTCCGCGGAGTTCGGTCGGTCACCCGCGTAAAGCGTGCGGTTCTTGAAATAGCTGCCGGCGACGACCACGGAGGTCTTGTCGTGGGTGGAGCCCGCGACAAACGAAGCCTGGAAGGTGTCGCGGCCGCCCGGGGAACGCGTGGCGCCGCCGCCCTGGAGGCTGACCTCGAGGCCGTTGTAGTTCTTCTTGAGGATCACGTTCACCGCGCCGCCGATGGCGGCGGAGCCGTAGATGATGCCCGCCCCGTCGCGCAGGACCTCGATGCGCTCGATCGCCTCGATCGGCAGCAGCTGGATGTTGGACCAGGTGTTGTTGCCGGCCGGCCGGCCGTCCAACAACACGAGCGTCTGGCCGACACCCTGCCCGCGCAGGCTCACGAACGTCGACCCGCTGCCACCGTTGGAATCGTTCTCGGTCGCACCGGGGTTGCCGACGAAGGAAGGCAGGCTGCGCAGCGCCTGGATCGGGGTCAGGGCGCCCGTGGCGCGGATATCGGCTTCGGAGAAGACCGCCACCGGGGCGATCGGCTCGGCCGTCGCCTGCGGGATGAACGAGCCGGTGACAACATACTTCTCGAGCTTGAGCGATTCCTCCTCGGAGGATCGGACGGGAGATTGGGCCAGGAGGAGGCCCGGGGCCGCCAGCAACGCGACACAGCGCGTAAAGATGGGTTTGAGGGGGATGCGTGGGATCATGGTGGTTGGTGTTCGGTGGAAGGTGCAGCGCGCCGTCGGGGCGGCTGCGTTCGAGCCGCCCAAGACGGGCGAAATCGCGGGCACCTCAAGGGCGTTGCGGCCAGGCGTTCGCCGGTGCGACGACCCGTTCCGTCGCTGCGCGATTCACGCCGCCCAGGGCAAGGCGCAGGTGCTCGCGGTAGCTGCGGCTCACGCGCAGCACGGTGCCGTCCACGAGCTCGAGGCGGTAGTCGCCGGAGTGGATCGACTCCAGCCGGCGGACAAACGCGAGGTTCACGATCGCGGATTTGTGCACCCGGACGAACCGCCCCGGCGGCACACGGCCGAGGAAATGCCTCATCGTTTCGCGCACGAGCGCGTTGCCGGTCGCGCTGTGGATTTTCAAGTAGTCGCCCTGCCCTTCCACCCATTTCACCTGCCCGGTCTTGAAGACATGCAGGTTTGTGCCGGACTTCGCGACGAGCTGGTCCGCGGCCTCGGGAAGCGCGGCGGGCCGCGTGCGCGTCTCATCCGGCCAGTGCCGTAACAGACCATCCACCAAGGCGGAGAGCGAAACCAGCGTCGGCTGCAGCCGCTGGCGGCGTATCCGCGCCAGGGCCTGGTGGAAACGTTCGTCCGTATAGGGCTTCAGCAGGTAGTCGACCGCCTGCAGTTCGAAGGCCTTCAGGGCGAAGCCGCCGTGCGCCGTCACGAAGATCACCGCCGGCCGGGTGGCGCCGGGGAGCCGTTGCAGGATCTCCAGGCCGGTCATGTCCGGCAGCTGCACGTCGAGGAACACGAGGTCCGGCGTGACGTGTTGCATCAGTCTGAGCGCGGAAGCTCCATCCGCCGCCTCGCCCAGAATAAGGACATCCCGCTCCGTCGCGAGCAGCCGCGCGAGCGCGGCGCGCGCCAGCGGCTCGTCGTCGATGATGACGGCATTCAGACGGGGCATGGTGCGCGGGAGCCGGCTAGACAGGGATCTCCAAGGTCACGGTGAAGCCCAGCGGATGATCCGGGATGTAGGCGAAGTTCGCGAGGTCGCCGTAGATGCCGACGAGGCGCCGGTGGACGGCCCGCAGCCCGAACCCGGTGCCCGACGCCACGGGCCCGGGCATCGTGGCCGGGTCGTTGCGCACGACCACGTGCAGGCGGTCGTGACCCCGCGTCACCCGCAGCGCCAGCCGGCTGGCGCCGGTGCGGCGCGCGACGCCGTGCTTCACGGCGTTCTCAATGAGCGGCTGGAGGAGCAGGTTCGGTATCGGGAACCGCTCGGCCCCGGATTCGACCTCGATGGTGGCCTGCAGGCGTTCGCCAAAGCGGAGCCGCTCGAGGTCCAGGTAATGTTCGATGAACCCGATCTCGCGGGCCAGGGGAATGAAGGGGGTGGCGGTGTTCTCCAGCATGAGGCGATGCAATAGTCCGAGTTGGTTGAGGGCGCGCAGGGCCTGGTCGTGGCGCTGCAACCGCACCAGGGCGCTGACCGCGTTGAGGGCGTTGCACAGGAAGTGCGGTTGCATCTGCGCGTGCAGGTGACGCAGCTCCGCGGTGGCCGCGCGCACCGGGGTCCCGCGGCGGGAAACCCGGGGCGCCGGACGCGATCCGCGAACGGACTTATTCCGAAGAGCCGCCTGCGGAAACATCGAACGTCAGGGTGCCTGCCGCCGTGGCCACCCGGTTGCCGGCACCGGGCGTGATCTCGACGACGAGCCGGTTGTCGGCGATCGTCGGGTTTATCAGGTAGCTCTGGTTGGGCACGAGGTCGGCGACGATGCAGTAGGTGTCGGCCAGGGGCAACTGGACGATGATCGTGCCGTTCACCGGGAGACCGCTGGTGCTGAACAGCGTGGCGACATTGTCGCCGGCCACGCCGGCGATCACGGCGCCCTCGACCGCGCCGGTCACGATGCGACCGTTCGCGGCGGTCAACGCGGTGGCGGTGCCCGCGGCGGCGGCCGAGCCCGAGGCGTCGAAGACGGTGAGCCAGCTGGCGGCGGCCGTCGGGGCGCCGGGACGCACATCGAGGCGGTAGACCTTGTTGCGGTCGAAAAGATTCACCGTATTGACCGTGTGGCCGGCCGGCAGCAGCGTGGTGACGCGACCGCGGAAGAGGTTGCCGCCGTAGTTGGACCGCGTGTCCACCACGTCGAAAGTGTGCGTGCCCGGCGCCGAAGTCTGCGCGGCGGGCGCGGCCGCGACATGCCACGACATCCAGTTGTCGACGGAGGCACTGGCCAGCGCGGTGCGGTCGTAGACAACGAACAGCTGCGGACGCACGTAGAGCACCGAGCGTTCCCAACCGCTGATAGGATACGCATCGAAATACATGTCCTCCAGCCTGGTGCCGCGCATCAGGACGTAGTGCCCGCCCTCCTCGAAGCGCGAGAGCGTCGTGGCGGCCTCGTCCGGACCGGCGGCGACCTGCCCGTAATAGCCGGGAATCGGCGGATGGCTGACCGTGCGGAAGGCATAGTAGGTGTTGAAAAGGCGGCGGCCCCCGGTCACGCCGTCGGTCTGCACGCCGAACATCTCGGTGTAGAGCTGGTCGAACGGCGTCAGACCGCCCTGCCGCTCTTCGCCATCCTCCGTGCCGGGAGTGTGGCGGAACATCGCGCCCCAGGCATTCACGACGAACTGCACGTCGCCGCGCTGGATCACGAGCGAGCCCTCGTCGTAGAATTCCTCGGAGGACACCGGCGCGCCGGTGTAGGGCCCGGCTTGGAACGAGGCCCACACGGCGTCGCCGGCCCACGAACTGCGCATCGCCACCTGGCCGTCACCCACCGTGCGGTAGCTGAGGTCCGTGCGATAGCCGGCCGCGGGGGCGTTGGCGTCGAAGAAGAGGAATTCGACCCACGTCTCGGCATGGTCGCGGCCGGGCATGGCGCGGAGATCGAGCGTGTATTGCTGCGCGACCGGCGCGTTGGCGGCATTCGCGATGCGCATCAGCCCGGTGTATTGCGTGGCCCACGACACTCTCGCCGCCGAAGGATTGTTCTGCGGATAGAGAAAGCCGCGGTCGCTGACCGTCTTCATGTCCGGCCAGGTGAAATGCGTCATCCAGGTCGCGTGCCCGTTGACCCAGGTGAAGGGCTGGAGGCCGCCGACCAGATCGAGGCCCTTGGCCGTGAACGCCGCGGCGGCCGGGCGCAGCATGTTGATCGTTTCGAGCTGGCCATAGTTCCAGCCATCCGGGGCGCCGCCACCCGTGAGCCAACTGGCGTGATAGGGTTGCACCATCCCGTAATGGATGCGGTTGAGCCAGTCATCCCACATCGCGCCGGCCTGCGGGTTCTCGCCCTCGGTCGCGAGCGCGCCGAGCGCCTTGGCGCAGTAGTAACCGGCGAAGTAATTGCCATTCGGGAAATCCCGGCCGAGACCGTTCGCGTCGAACCACTGCACCCAGCGGTTGATCTCCGTGTAGATCTGCGCGCGGTCGGAATCGCTCAGCGTGGCGTAGATCCAGTCGTAGCCGAGCGCGAGCGCGGGCACGTAGGCGCGGATGCTCCAGCCGCTGTCGGTGGACTCGCGGCCGTGGCGCACGGGATCGGAAAGCTTGAGCAGGATCTCGCGGGCCTTCGCGGCGTAGCGGCCGGCGCGCACCTGGTCGGACTCCTTGACGACCTGGAACGCGAGCGCCAGCTCCGCCACGGGCCGGAAGTAGTCGAAATACTGGTAACCACCGTGGATGTAGCCCGTGGCCGGCGACTCGTCCGGCCAACGGACCGGCATCGCCGCCCATTGGTCGCACGCGTCGCGCAAGGCGATCCAGGCGGGATCGTTGGCGGCGGCACGCTGCGCCAGCTGGGTGACGCGCGACGGTGTGATCCAGATGCGCGGGTGGGCGACGCCGCTGCCTCCCCCGGTGTAGATCGTGACCGGAGCGGTCGCCGTGGTGTGGCCGATGGTATTGGTCGCCGTGAGCGTGTAGATGGTCGAGACGGCGGGCGCGACTGACACGCTGGAGCCCGTGACCGCGCCGGGGCTCGCGCCGACATCGGCCGAGATGGTGATCGAGTCGGCGCCCGAGACGGACCACACGAGCGTGGAGCTCGCACCGGTCTGGATGAACGCAGGGTTGGCGGTGAATGAACCGATCACCGGCGCGGTCGGACCGGTGACCGTGACCAGCGTGCCGCCGGTGACCTCACCGAAGGCATTCCGGGCGCGGAGCGTATAGATCGTGGTCTCGGCCGGGCTGACGCTGAGACTCGTGCCGGTCACGACGCCGGGGCTCACACCGATGTCGGCCAGGATCGCTATCTCGTTCGCCCCGTCGACGGACCAGTTGAGCGTGGTCGCGTTGCCGATGGAGATCGTGCCGGGGGTGGCGCCGAAGGAATTGATCACCGGGACGGGGGCCGGACCGACGTTGACGGTCAGCTCCTTCGACGTGGTGCCGTAGGTCGAGTGGAAGGCGCTGAGCACGTAGCGGGTTGTGCCGGTCGGATACACGACGGTGCTCGTGCGCCCGCGCACATCGCCCGGCTCGGGGGCCCGGTTCGAGGAAATATAGAGGCTCTGCGCGTTGCGTGTTTCCCAGGTCAGCGTGACCGGCTCGCCCGCCTGGATGAGGTAGGACGAGGCCGTGAACGAGGTGATCTCGACCGTCGGCGCGGCCTCGGTGACAGTCACCGTGGTGCTTTGCGTGACGGCGACACCGTCCGCATTGCGCGCGGTGAGCGTGTAGACGGTGGTGGCCGCCGGGGTGACCACCGTGTTCACGCCGGTGACGTTGCCGGGCGACGTGCCGGTGTCGGCCGAGATCGCGAGCTGCGTGGCGCCGGTGACGGACCAGGCGAGCGTCGACGAGGCGCCGGCGCTGATCGAGGCCGGAGTGGCGGCGAAGGAGTTGATCACCGGGACCGCGGCCGTGACCGTGACGGCGACGGTGCGCGTCGTGATGACACCGGATCCGTTCGTCGCAGTGAGCGTGTAGACGGTGTTGACGATCGGGCTGACGGTGATCGAAGAACCCGTGACAACCCCGGGACCCGACCCGGCGTCGGCCGCGATGGACACCGTCGTGGCACCTGTCACGGACCAGGCCAGAGTCGTGGACGATCCGAGGGAAATCGACGCCGGTGAAGCGGTGAACGAGGCGATGTCCGGCGCCGGCTCGGGGGTGTCCACGGTCACGGTCACGGAACGCGTGACACTGCCGCCCTCGTTCGACGCGATAAGTTCATAGACCGTGGTCTGGGCCGGGCTGACTGAAACGCTGCTGCCGGTCACGACCCCAGGTCCGGGCGAAATCGAGACCTGCGTCGCGCCATCAACGGACCAGGTCAGCTCGGCGAATTCACCCGGTGTGATCGTGGCGGGTGAGGCCTGGAACGCCTGGATATGGGGCACAGGCACGTTGACCGTGACGAGCACGTTGGCCGATACGGCACCGGATTCGTTGCTCACGGTGAGCGTATAGGTCGTGGTGGCTGCCGGCGTCACGGTGACGCTGTTGCCGGTGACTGCGCCGAGACCCGAGATCGAGACGAGGCCGGCGTGCTCGACGGCCCAGCTGAGGGTGGCGGAACCGCCGCGTTCGATCGTAGCCGGCGAGGCCACAAATGAACCGATCACGGGCCGTGGTTGGGGTTCCGTTACGGAAACAGAGACACTCCGGGTGACCGAGCCGTTTTCATTTGTCGCGGTGAGGACATACGTCGTGCTGGTGGTCGGATTCAAGGTCACGCTGGTGCCGGTGACGGTGCCGACCCCGGGCGAGATCGACAGGGAAGTCGCTCCGTTCACCGCCCAACTGAGCACCGCGGGGTCACCTCTGACCACGGTCGCAGGTGAAGCGGTGAAGGAGGAAATGCTTGGCTTGGGTCCGGCGGGAACAACCAGGAGTGTCAGGGTTTTCACGTCGGTGCCGGCGGGGTTGTGCGCGGTCAGCGTGTAGGTCGTCGTGGTCTTCGGCCGGACGGTGGTCGTGCGGTTGAAGAACTGGCCGGGATCGGAGCCGTTGTCCGCCGTGATGTGATACCAGGTCGCGTCGGTCGCGGACCAGTTGAGCCGGGCGGCTTTGCCCGCGACGAGCGACTCGGGCGTGGCCGTGAAGGCCGTGATCACCGGCGGGACGACGACCGTGATCTTCCGGCTCTTGGACGCAAAGCCGCTGGCATTGCGCGCCGTCAGCACATAGGTGGTCGTAACCTCCGGGCTGACTGTCACGCTGGTGCCCGTGACGACGCCGACCCCGGGCGAGATGGACACCTCCGTGACATTATTGCTGACCGACCAGTTCAATTCGGCGACTTCGCCGCGATTGATCGTCGCCATGCCGGTGACGTTGAACGCCCAGATTCTCGGCAGCGAATCGGCGGCGGCTTGCGCTGAAGGATTGATGAAGGCGAGCGTCGCGGACAAGAGCATCGCGCAACGCAGGAGTGGATTTAGCAGGGTTTGGATTTTCATTTTTGGAAAGAAACCGGCCGGCGGGACGGTCGGGACAAGGCGCGCATCCGTGGCTCACCTCGCGCGCGCACAGCGCGGCGGCGGCGGAAGGACAAAGTCCGGCTGGGCATGGGCGGCACGGCGCATGCCCAACACTAGCAATTGCGCACGCGCCTGCCTAATGCCGGGTCGCTAGAGCCGCCATGCCGGAACGGCATTTCCCCTCTGGGGCGAAACGTGCGAACGCGGCTATTCTGCGTTTGGGCCGCGGGAAGGCGCCGTTCGCCGCCTTAGCGCACGCTGGCAACGGCCCGGCGCGCTTCGATCGCGATCAATCCGGCCAGCGAATGCGCGGCGTCCGAACCCGCATTGTAGGCCACAAAGAGATCGAGCATCACGCCGGGCGGCTTGAACCTGATGTAGACCACGCCGGGATACGGCAGATTCATGGCAAAGTTGCCGGCTATGCCGACGCCCATGCGCTTGATGCCGGCCGTGATCGCCTCGGGAATGCTGGCCCCGATGGGCGTGATCCGCGGGGTGAAACCTTTTTCGCGACACGCCGCGATAAAGGCGTTGTCCCGGCCCGGGGCGGACTCCTGCGAGAGCGTGATGATTTCCTCGTCGCGTAAATCCTCCAGCGCGACCTGGCGCTTCTTGGCCAGCCGGTGATTGATCGGCGCCAGAACCATGGCGGGAAACTGGCACACCAGCTCCAAAGTGACGCCCGGTATCTTCGGATATTCGCCCGGACCCAGCACCGCCACGTCAAGGCGGCCCTCACGCAATTCCACGACCAACTGGCCGCTGGTAAGCTCGACCACTGAAAAGGTGGTGGCAGGTCCCATTTTTTCCAACGCCGGCGCCAGCACGCTCGCCCAGGTGCCCATCGTTCCGTAATAGCCGACCCGCATCACCGCCGGCTTCTTCATGTCTTCCCCGCGGGCGCTGCGCAGCGCCTCATCGAAAGCCGCCAGGGCTTTCGTCCCCTGCTCATGCAAGATCACGCCCACCGGCGTAAGCCTCAATCCGCCCGGATGCCGGACAAACAACGGATGTCCCACCTCATGCTCCAGGTCACGAATCTGCCGGCTCAACGCCGGCTGAGTGACCCGCAACCGCCGGGCAGCCTCGGAAATGTTCAGCGTTTCCGCGGCGACAACAAAGGTTCGGAGGTGGCGTGATTCCATTGGGGAGGTGCACACCATCGATGCTCTGGTGCACCGCACTCACGGTGCGAACCGGCGAGGAAACGCACGGTGTTCACCTTGACAAGCAAATGCGTCGGCCGGTCGCAATTAACCCATTTTCTTGGAATAAACGGGCAGCGGAAACTATCTCAGATGAGTCGCACCAGATTGGTGTCAGGTCGTGCGTGGGTTCAGATCACGCGATCAATCAGCACATCGCCCGCTTGGAAACGGCGCAGGTTTTCCAGGAACTGCCGCACGAGTTTCTCATCCTGATCGGTCGTGCCGCCGCCGATGTGGCAGGTGAGGAAACAATTCGGCGCCTTCCACAGCGGGTGCTCCGGCGGCAGCGGCTCGGGATCCATCACATCCAGATAGGCCCCGCCAACCTGACCGGACTTCAGCGCCGCGATGAGTGCGTCCTGGTCCACCGTGGTGCCACGGCCGACGTTGTAGAAGCGCGCGCCGCGTTTCATCTGCGCAAACCGCGCCGCATCCATGAGCTGCCGTGTCGCCGGCGAGTCGGGCAGCAGGTTCACCACGTGGTCGGAGGCGGCCAACGCGGACGCCAGGCCGGTATCCGTCACGACCGCCACGCCCTCGTCCCCACGTGGCGTGCGCCGGTAGGCCGTCACCCGGCCGCCAAAGGGCGCAAGCAACTCCGCCAGCCGCCGGCCGATGGCGCCGTAGCCCAGCAACAGCACGCTTTGCCCGGTGAGAACATGGACGGAATAGCGATCCTCCAGGTAGCGCCAGTTGCGCGGACCGTCCTGGTTCCGCAGCTGCTCCGGCAGGTTGCGGGCGAGCGCAAGCATACCGGCCAGCATCTGCTGCGCGCAGGGGTCGGCGAAAACCGCCGAGGCGTTCGTGACCGGCAGGTCGCGCGCGGTCATCGCCGCACGGAAATCGTCACGGTCGTAGCGCGTGTAACCCGCCGTCGAGAGCGCGACCCATTTGAGCCGCGGACTTTTCACGACGTCTTCCGGCGCCGGCTGCCCGTAGGCGATGTCGGCCTCCGCCAGCGCGGGATCGGTCACCCCGGCCGCAAGAACACACTTCGTGGAACTCTCCGACTGAATCAGCCGGTGGCCCCCCTTCGACAGCTCAGCTTGCAGCAAAGCCAGCGCCCCGGGCAGCAGATGATGATTGGTCCAGACGGTCAGGCTCATGGCGGCATGACGGCCGGTCGCACCGGCCACGGCAAATAAAAAGCCCGCCCGTCTGTCCCCACCCGGCGAAGGCCTCTTCTTCGCCCTGCAGTCTCCGGCTCAATGGCCGCATTGGAATTATCGATTAAGGGTCCGCCGCCATTTGCGTTATGTTGCGGCCATGCGAAACCCGTCACCCCCATTCATGCCCCTCCCTGCGCCGACGGCGGATTCCTCGTCAGGCGTTCTCGGCGCAGGGCTTGCCATCCCCGGCTCCAAGGACATTAACTAGAACGACGGGCCGCCACTTTATGGAAGCATTCATTGCCTTGTTGGGTCTCTATCTGTTCGTGGTCCTGATCGTCCTGCCCATCTGGACGTTCACGAAGATCAACGGCCTCACGGATTATCAGGACCGGCTGCGGGAGCGGATCCATGATCTCGAAGCCGAGATCAAAACCCTTCGTTCCGCCCTGCTCAATCTACCGGCAGCGCTGCCCAAATCGGAAACTCCCTCCGCCCCCGTCGCGATGCCCATGGCCGCCCAACCCGCCGCTGTCACCCCGCCGCCCGCGGTCATTGTGCCGCCACCGTTGGTGGTGCCCGTCGAACCCGAGCCCGTCGCCCTTCCACCGGTCTCGCCCGAACCGCCCATGCACCTGGGCGGAATGCCGGTCTTCAACACAACCATCGGTGACACACTCAAGATCGAGGAGGACGGACCGCCTCTGATTACTGCTGAAACGTCCGCCGCCGAGAAAAGCGCCCGTCACGAGCGCGCCGAGGCTGCGCTCAAGAGCCTCGTCGAGACTCCGGCCAAAGTCGTCTACACCCCGCCGCCGCCAACCCCCGGTTGGATGGATAACATCAACTGGGAGCAGTTCATGGGCGCGAAGCTCTTCGCCTGGCTGGGCGGGCTCGCGCTGTTCCTCGGCGTGGCGTTCTTCGTCAAATACTCCTTTGAACACGATCTCATTCCGCCCGCCGTGCGCGCGGCCCTCGGCTTCCTGCTCGGCACCGGACTGGTTGTCGGCGGGCTGAAGCTCAACCGGGCAAGATACGCCATCACCGCCCAGACCCTCATCGCCACCGGCATCGTCTCGCTCTACGCCGTGACGTTCGCCTGCAACTCGATCTACCACTTCGCGTTCTTCGGCCAGGGGCCGACGTTCCTGCTGATGACGCTGATCACGGCGACGGCTTTCATTCTCGCCGTGAGGCTGAACGCGCAGGTCGTGGCCATCCTCGGCATCCTCGGCGGCTTTCTCACGCCCAAGCTGCTCTCCACCGGCGTGGACAATCCCGTCGGTCTCTTCGGCTACCTCGCGCTGCTCAACCTCGGCCTCGTCGCCGTGACGCTGCACCGCCGTTGGTTCCATCTCGTGCCGTTGGGCGCCGCCGGCACGATCCTGATGATGGTCGGCTGGGCCCACCTGTTCTACGCTCCGGAAAAAACCGTCACCGCCATGACCGTATGCCTCGGTTTCTGCGCGCTGTTCATCGGCACCACCGAAGTCGCTCGACGCCTGGACCGGGACTCGCCGTTGCTCAGCCAGACCGCCATCGTCCTGCCCGCGGTCGCGTTCGGTTTCGCCTGGTATTTTCTCGTTTTTCCGACGGTGGCTGCCCGCACCGGACTGTTCTTCGGCTATGTCTTTCTGGTCAGCCTGGGGGTCTTCTTCCTCGCCTGGAGGGAAAAACTGGGTGGATTGATCGCCGGAGCGGCGGGCGTGACCGCCCTGCTGATGGTGCGCTGGGCGGCGCAGGTTTTCAATGGCACGCAAACTCCCGTGGCGATGACGGTATGTCTGGTTTTCTGTGCCGTTTATCTCGCCGTTTATTTCTTCGCCCGGCGCGAAGAGCGGGCCTCCCCACCGGTGCTGTGGGCCGCGGCGGGACTGCCGCTGGTGGCGTTTGGCTTTGCCTGGTTCTTCCTCGGTTTTCCCGAGGCGGCGGGCCGCACCGGGCTGGTCTTCGGTTTTGTTTTCGTGGTCAGCCTGTTCTGCCTCGCCCTCGCGTGGTTTGAGGGGCTGACCCGGCTGGTGGCCGGCGCGGCCGGGATCACCGCCCTGCTGATGATCCGCTGGGCGGTGGCCACGTTCAAGCCGGAGCAGGCGCCGGTGGTCGTGACCGTCTGCCTGGTTTTCGCCGCCATCTATTTTGCGGTCTACCTGCTCGCGCGCCGGTTTCACCGGGCCACGCCGCCGGTGCTGTGGGCGGCCGCGGGCATGCCGGCCGTGGCCCTCGCCTTTGCGCTGTTTCTGATGGACCATGCCGTCGTGGGTGCGCGCCCGGGTCTGCTGTTTGGGTTCATCCTCGCCGCCGACATCATGTTGCTCGCGCTCGCGTGGCTTGACGAACGCCTGCCCCGGCTGCACCTCGTCGCCGGCCTGACGGTCTTCGCCCTGCTGTCCGTCTGGACCGCGCGGCATCTCACCAACGCACTGCTGCCTTGGGCGCTGGCGATGTATCTGGTGTTTGCCGCGCTGCACACGGTCTTCCCGCTGGTGCTCGAGCGCAAGCGCCCCGCCGCCGCGCCGACGTGGTGGAGCCAGCTGTTCCCGCCGCTCACGCTGCTGCTGATGCTGCTGCCGATCATCAAGCTCGAGCCTGTGTCGTTTCTCGTCTGGCCCGCGATCCTGCTGGTGGACCTGATCGCCATTGCGCTCGCGGTGCTGAGCGCCTCGCTCGCCTCGGTCGCCGCCGTGCTGGTGCTCACGCTGCTCGCCACCGGAATGTGTATCTTCCGCGCGCCCGTTGCGGCCGGCCTCGATCTGTCCCTCCTGCTGGTCATCGGCGGCTTCGCGGTGTTTTTCTTTGCCGCCAGCCTGTGGCTCGTGCGCAAGCTCGGCGACCGCCTGCCGGCGGCCAACGAGAAACTGACGACCGCTTTCGGCGACCCGAAGGTCCAGCTGCCCGCCTTTGCGTCGTTGCTGCCGTTCCTCCTGCTGATCATGGCTTGCAGCCGGCTGCCGGTGCCCGATCCCTCGGCGGTGTTCGGTCTCGGGCTGCTGCTCACCGTCCTGACGCTCGGGCTCGCCCGACTGCTCGCGGTCGAGTGGCTGTCCGCCTGCGCGCTCGCGGGCATGGCGGCGCTCGAACTGACCTGGCACTCGCGCCATTTCGATCCTTCCGCCGCAGGCGGGCCGCTGGCCTGGTATGTCGGACTCTACGCCGTGTTCACGATCCACCCTTTCCTCTTCCGGCGCGAGTTCGCGCGGATGACCGGACCCTGGGCGGTCGCGGCGCTGGGTGGACTCGCGCACTTCTGGATGGTTTATCAGGCGGTCAAGACCGGGTGGCCGGGCAGCGAAAACGTTCTGGGGCTGGTGCCCGCGCTCTTCGCCCTTGCGCCGCTCGGCAGCCTCGTGGCCATCCTGCGCACCGTGCCGGCCGACAACCCCCAACGGCTCAACCAGCTCGCGTGGTTCGGCGGCGTGGCGCTGTTCTTCATCACACTCATCTTTCCCATCCAGTTCGAACGCCAGTGGCTCACCGTGGCCTGGGCGCTCGAGGGCGCGGCGTTGCTCTGGCTGTTTCATCGCGTGCCGCATCCCGGCCTGCGCGCCACGGGCGCCGTGCTGCTCTGCACCGCCTTCGCCCGGCTGGCGCTCAACCCGGCGGTGCTCGGTTACCATATCCGCGGCGAAACCGGCATCTTGAACTGGTATCTCTATGCCTACGGCCTGGCCACGGCGGCGCTGTTCACGGGCGCCTATCTGCTGGCCCCGCCGCGTGAGCGGGTGTTCGGCGTCAACACCCCGCCGCTGCTGAACACCCTCGCGGTCATCCTCGCCTTCATCCTGCTCAACATCGAGATCGCGGACTTTTTCACGGAACCGGGTGCGCGCGCGCTGGCCTTCCAGTTTTCGGGAAATTTCCCCCGCGACATGTCCTATACGATCGGCTGGGCCCTGTTCGCCCTCGCCCTCCTGGCCGGCGGCATCTGGCAGCAGACCAAGGCCGCCCGGTATGCCGCCATCACGCTGCTCAGCGTCGCCCTGCTGAAGCTTTTCCTCCATGACCTCGCTCACCTTGAGGCGCTTTATCGCGTCGGTGCGCTGATGGTGGTGGCGGTCATCGCCTTTCTCGCGTCCTTCGCCTATCAGCGCTTTTTACCCGCCAATGAAAAAACTCCCCCGCCTGCGCCTTGATCTGCCCCAACGTGCCATGGGTGGGCGCCGGTGTCCCTGCCGGCGCCCCGCGCCGATGTGGAAATTGGCGACCACCGGTCTGTTTCTTGTTTCGATTGCCGCAACCGCCGCGATCACTCCGACCGAGTGGCAGCACCGGCAGACGTTGCAGGTCACCGTCCCCGGACTCAACCGGCTGGCGCTGCCGGCCGTCACCTTCGATGCCGCGCAGATGAATCTCGCCGATCTGCGGCTGCTCGATGCCTCGGGTGCGGAGGTGCCATATCTGCTGGATCGCGATCTGTCCGTCCGCGGCTACGAACGCGCCTCGGCCTTCAGCCCGAAGTCGTTCCGCCTCACCTCGACGGGCGAGGGCACCCAGCTCCTGTTCGAGACCGGCACCGGGAGCAGGCTGGATGCGATCACCCTCGAAACCTCCCTGCCCTTTTTCCTCAAGGCGGCGCATGTCGATGTCTCCGCCGATGGCGTGGAGTGGCAGTCGCTCGGGCCGGCCGTGCCGGTGTTCCGCCAGTTTGGGGCGGAGCAGTTGCTCCTGAACCTGAACCGGCGCGCGCTGGCGTTCATCCGGGTGACGCTGGATGATTTTCACTCGCGACCGGTGGCCTTCACCGGGGCGAAACTCCTGCCCTCCCCGACGCGCGCGGAACCGCCCTCGCTCGCGCCGCTCGGAGCGCGGATCACCCGGCGCGACGAATTCGCCGGCGAAACGGTGCTCACGGTCACACTCGACGGAAAAAACGTCCCCTTGGCCGGTCTCACCCTCGCGGCCAAGGACCGGCTCTTCATGCGCCGCGTCACCGTCGCCATCCGCATGGTGCAAGGCGACGTTTCCAGCGAACGCACCCTGGCGTCCAGCACCATCTACCGGGTGGCGCTCGAAGGTGCGCCGGATCGGGAACAACTCGAACTGCCGCTGAGCTTCACCGCCACCACCCGCGAGCTGCTCGTGCATATCCACAACGGGGATTCGCCGCCGCTCACGCTGGACGGCGTGTCGGCCAGCCAGCATCCGGTCAACCTGCTCTTTCTCGCGCCGGCCGCGGGGAGCTACACCCTCCTTTCCGGCAATGCCCAGATCTCCCCGCCGCGCTACGATCTCGCCGGTTTCGCCGGGGAAATGCGCGGGGCCGGAGCCGCCGCGGTCAGCGCCGGCAACCTGGAAGCCGTGCCGGATTATCGCCCGCGCGAATCCCTCGCCACGGCGCCGTTGCCCGATGTGCCGCTGCTGGGTGCGCCGCTCGACACGAAGGACTGGCCCCATCGCCGCGTAATCCAGCTCGCGCAACCCGGGGTTCAGGAACTTGAACTCGACCCCGAGGTGCTGGCCCGGGCCCGGCACGACTATGCCGACCTGCGCGTGATGCGCGGCGGCAACCAGATTCCCTACGTGCTCGAGCAGCCCGCGCTCGCCCGGTCGCTGATGCTGACGCCGGTCGCCGCACCCGACCCCAAGCGCCCTACCGTGAGCATCTGGCGGCTGGACCTGCCCCAATCCGGACTTCCGCTCCGCCGGCTCGTGCTCGGCTCCTCCACCCCTTTGTTCCAACGCCAGCTCCGGATTTATGAAAAATGGAAGGACCAGAACGGCGGCAACGTCGAGAGCCCCCTCGCCAGCGGCGCATGGAGCCGGACCCCCGAACCCGGCACGCCGGAAACCCGTATCTTCGAACTGCCCGACCGCCTGCGCACCGGCACGATCTGGGTCGAAGCCGACAACGGCGACAACCCCGCGATCGCGCTCGGCGCCGTGCAGGCGATCTACCCGGTCGTGCGACTCGTCTTCAAGGTCGCCGAAACCGACGGCTTCACCCTCGCCTATGGTCACCGGAACGCGAATGCGCCGCGCTATGATCTCAGTCTCGTCGCGGTGAAGCTGCTCACGGCGGGCCGCCATGCCGCACAAATCTCTGCCGGCGAAACAACGGCGGCCAAACCACCCCGCAGCGGGATCAACGGTGGCTACGTCTTCTGGGGCGCGCTGGCTCTCGTGGTCGTCGTGTTGCTCGTCGTGGTGGCGAAACTGCTGCCGAAGCCGCCGGCGGCGTGAAACAAAAACCCGCGTCCGGTGACGCGGGTTGATCTCAAATTTCAGATTTGAAATTTCAAATGCCGGACCACCCGGTGGTCGGGCTCACCAGATCTTGGCGCGGTCCTCCGGTTTCCGCCACATCGGGTCGCCTTCCTTGATGCCGAAGGCGTCGAAGAAGGTTTGCTGGTTCACGAGCGGACCGTAGGCGCGGAAGTTGCCGGGGGCGTGCGGACCGCGCGCGACCTGCAGCCGCATCGCGTCGTCGCGGAACTTCGTGCGCCACTGCTGCGCCCAGGAAAGGTAGAAACGTTGTTCGGGGGTGAAGCCGTCGATGAGCTTGCGCTCCTTCCCGGCGAGCGAACGTTGCAGCGCCTCGAAGGCGATCGAGGTCCCGCCGAGATCGCCGATGTTCTCGCCGAGCGAGAGCTGGCCGTTGATGGCGAGGCCGGGCAGCGCCTGGTAGCTGTTGAACTGTTCCACCACCTTCTGCGCGCGCTCGCGGAATTTCGCGGCGTCCTCGGGCGTCCACCAGTCGGTCAGGTTGCCGTCGGCGTCCGAGCGGCGGCCCTGGTCGTCGAAACCGTGCGTGATCTCGTGCCCGATGACACCGCCGATCGCGCCGTAGTTGACCGCGTCGTCCAGCTTGAAGTCGAAGAACGGCGGCTGGAGGATGCCGGCGGGAAAAACGATCTGGTTGGTGACCGGTGAATAGTAGGCGTTCACCGTCTGGGGAGTCATGCCCCACTCGCGACGATCCACCTGCTTTCCGACGCGGGCGGTCTGCCGGAGGGAATCGAAGACCCGGGCGCGCACGACGTTGCCGAGGAAGTCGTCGCGCTTGATCTCCACCGTGGAGTAATCGCGCCAGACCGCCGGGTAACCGATCATCGGCTCGAACCGCGCAAACTTGGCGAGCGCCTTCTGGCGGGTGGCCTCGGACATCCATTCCAAGCCGGCGAGGCGGTCGCGCATGACGGCGCGGACATTGGTGATCAGCTCGTCCATCCGCGCCTTGGCCGCGGGCGGAAAATGTTTTTCGACATAGAGCTGGCCGAGGGCCTCGCCGATCGAGGTGTCCACGACCTTGGCGGCGCGCTGCCAGCGGGGCTCCTGCTGCGGCGTGCCGTTGAGCACGGTGCCGAAAAAGCGGAAGTTCTCGTCGTCGAACTTGTCGGAGAGATACGGGGCGCTCGCCGTCAGCAGCTGCCAGCGCAGATAGACCTTCCAATCGTCGAGCGGGCGCTCCTGCAGGAGCTTCGAGAGGCCTTCGAAGAATTTCGGCTGGCCGACGATCACGTCGGTCGCGGTGGCGGGCACGCCCAGCCCGGAGATGACCTGGGCGAGCGGCAGGCCCGGGTAGGCCGCGCCGGCCTCGGCCACGGTCATCTTGTTGTAATTGGCGAGGCGGTCGCGCAGCTCGGCGGGCAGCTTGGCGTTTTCCGCCATGGCCTTTTCGAGCGCAAAGACCGTCTCCGCGTCCTTGTAGGCCGCGGCGCGCGGGGTGCCGGCGAGTTCGAACATTTTGGCCACGTGGCCGGTGAACTCCCAGCGCTCGCGGGCGAATTTATCCGAAAAATAATATTCCTTCGACGGCAGGCTCATCCCGCCCTGGAACAGATAGAAGCCGTAGATATCGCTCTGCTTCTGGTCGGCAAAGAAGGCGGGGCTGAAGAACGGCCCGCCGACCCCGAGCTGCATGCGCATGGCCGGGCTGAAAAGCTCGGCGAGCGACCGGGCGGAGGCGATGGCATCGAGTTCGGCCTGGATGGGCTTCAGGCCGAGCGCGTTGATCGCGGCGGTGTCGGTGGCCGACGCAAACAGGTCGCCCACCTTCTGCTTCACCGAACCGGGCGCGCCGGGATTGGCCGCGGACTCCTCCACGATGGCGCGCACCTGGGCCCAGGTGCGCTCGGCCAGCTCGTTGAAGCCGCCCCAGCGGGCCTTGTCCGAGGGGATCTCGTTCTTCGCATACCAGCCGCCCGCGGCGAACTTGGCGAAATCGACCCGCGGATCGACCGAGCGGTCCATCTTGTCGATGCTGAAACCGGGATCCGGCACGACCGCGGCCGGCTCGGCCGCGGACAACGAAGCGAGCGACAGCGCCGCAAGGCCCGTCGCGAGGAGGAGGGGATGTCTTTTCATAGGGGGGGACGGCAGCTTGCGGCCCGATCCCGCGGGTGACAATCTTGCAATGATAGCCCATAAGGCGGAAGCTTCGAGGTCGAAGATTGACGGCCTGCGCGGGCACGGATTGCGTCGGGCGGTGATGTTTTCCGCGGTGCTGCGCAGGACACGGGGATACCTTCTCCCGCTGGTGGTCTTTTCGGCCACGGCCGGTGCTGCTCCCGCTCCGGAGCAGGGGTTTCCCCTCCTGCGGACCTACACCCGCGCCGAGTATCAGGCGCAGTCCGACTTCTGGTCACCGGTGGTCAGCCGGCGCACCGGGTTGCTCTATTTCGGCAGCCACCTGGGTCTGATCGAATTTGACGGACGCAACTGGCGTCCTCTCGTCGGCACGATGAGCTACAACCGCGCGCTCGCCGAGGGACCGCAGGGCGAGCTCTTTGTCGCGGACGAGGATGCCCTCGGCTTTTTCAGCCCGCCCGACACCGGAACGGCGAAATGGACCTCGCTCACCGATCTCGTGCCCGCCGCGCTGCGCCCGCTCGGGCTGGTCCGCAGCGTCCGGAGCTGGGGTGGTGCGATATGGTTCTGTTCCGACCGGGCCGTGCTCCGCTGGCGCGAAGGCCGGTTCGACACCTGGCCGTTCGCCGCACCGGCCACGGCGCGGCTGTTCGCCGTCGGCGACGAATTGCTGCTGCACCGCGCCGGCGAAGGCCTCTTTGTTTTCGATGGCGCCGGATTTTCCCCGGCGCCCCGGCCGGACCCGCGGCTCAAGGACGATCTCCTGCTCCATGCCGCGCCCGTGCCGGGCGGCACCTTGCTGGGTCTGCAAAAGGGCGGGCTCCTTCTGCGGGACCGGACCGGCGCGCTGGCGCCCTGGCCCCATGAGGCCGGCGACCGGCTCACCGGCGGCCTGCACCTCGCCGCCACCTTGCGCGACGGTGCCCAGGCCCTCGTCACCCGGACCGGGGAACTTCTCATCCTCTCCTCCGAGGGCCGGCTGCTCGCACATCATACCCGCCAGAACGGCCTGCCGCCCGCCGATATTCTCGGTATGGCCGAGGATCGCGCAGGTCACCTCTGGCTTGGCACGAACAACGGCCCCGCGCACCTCGCCTGGCGCGCGGGCGTCACCGTATTCGATGCGCGCAACGGCCTGGGCGAGGCGCGCACCCGCAACATCGTCCGCCACGCCGGCGAACTCCATGTGCTCAACGCCGACGGGCTCCACCGCCTTGCGCCCGCCGCGCAGACCGGCGAACCGGCCCGGTTCGTGCGCGATCCGCGCGCCGACGCGATCGACCATCCCCAGCTTCTGCTCAGCCACGCCACCGGCTTGCTCATCGTCAGCCGGGACGGCGTGCAGCGCCTGACCGCAACCGGCGTGGAGACGCTCCTGGCTCCGGCCGGCGGCGCCCGCACCGTCATCGCTTCCCGCACCCAGCCCGAACGCCTTTTCATCGGCCTCACCACCCGCGTGCTCACCGGCACCCTCACCGACGGCGGCTGGCACGAGGACGGACTGCTCCCGGACATCGACACCGAGCTGCTCGACCTCGTCGAGGAAACCGACGGCACCCTCTGGGTCAGCACCGTCAGCAAGGGCGTCTTCCGCGTGCCCCGGCCGGCGGACGGCGACTGGCGGCGGGCCGCGCCCCGCCATTACACGGTCGCCGATGGCCTGCCGGAAAACCACGGCGCCATCTACGCGTGGTCCAGCTCGCTCGGCGCGCATCTCGACACCGCCCAGGGCATGTATCGCCACAACCGGACGGCCGACCGGTTGGAATTCGACGCGCCCCTCGTCGCCTTCGAAACGCGCAAGGTTGTCATCAATCCCCTCGCCGGCGGCGCGCCGGGCGAACTCTGGGCCAACGGCATCCTGACGACGCGCGAGATCCCCTACCCGCTCATGCGGCTGCTCGCCGGACCGGCCGGGGGCTTCACCCTCCAGCGCGCACCGCGCGATGTCTTCGCCGCAATCGCACCCGGCGGCGCCTACCGCATCCGGCCCGAGCCGGACAAAGGCGTGGTGTGGGCCCGCGTGGAAAAGGCCCTGTTGCGCGTCGAGACCTCCGCCTACGGCAACCCGCCGCCGCTGCCGGCACCGCTCATCCGTCAGGTCATGGCCGGAGGCGCCGACCACCGGGTTCCCTTCGCCGGCCGACCCGCCGACGACCCGCTCAAGCTGGCCTTTTCGCGCGAGCCCATGACGATCACCTATGCGTCGGGCGCGTTCCTCGAGCCGGGGCTAGAACGCTTCCAGACCCGGCTCATCGGCTTCAACGCCGTGTGGTCCGCGCCCACCGCCAAGACGGAGGCGATCTTCACGAACCTCGAGGGCGGTCCTTTCCGCTTTCAAGTCCGCACGCTCGGACCCGCCGGAGAAACCAGCGAGCCGGTGGAACTGGTTTTCGCCGTGCGCCCGCCCTGGTTCCGCCGGACCGAGGCTTACGCCGGCTATTCCCTGCTGCTGTTGGGGCTCATCGCCGGCTATATCCGCTGGCGGCTCGGGGCGGTCCGGCGCGAGCAGCACCGCCTGGAAAAACTCGTTACCGCCCGCACCGCCGAGCTCGCCGTCGCCCGCGACGAGGCCGAGACCGCCAACCGCGCCAAGAGCACCTTCCTGGCCCACATGAGCCACGAGCTGCGCACGCCGCTCAACGGCGTCATCGGTTACGCCCAGGTGCTGCTCAACGACCGCTCCCTCACCGGCCCGCAACGCGAGCGCGCCAACATCGTCCACACCAGCGGCACGCACTTGCTCCGTCTGATCAACGAGGTGCTCGACTTCTCCAAGATCGAGGCCGGCCGCATCGAGCGGAGCGACGCGCCGTTCCATCCGCGTCAGCTGCTGGACGAACTGGCCGCGCTGCATGAACCGGCCGCGGCGACCAAGGGGCTTGCCTTCACCGTCCGCCGGCCGGAATCGCTGCCGGAATTCGTCACCGGCGACGCGCAGAAACTCCGGCAGGTCCTCGACAACCTGCTGTCCAACGCCGTGAAGTTCACCCGCCAGGGCCGCGTCAGCCTGACCGTCGAGCCCGCCGGGGCGTCGGCGTGGACTTTTTCCATCAGCGACACCGGCGTCGGCCTCTCGGCGGCGGAGCTGGCCGGACTCTTCCAACCCTTCGCCCAAGCGGCCGGCCGCCCGGCCGGAGAAGCCGGCACGGGCCTCGGTCTCGTCATCACGCGACGGCTGGTCGAACTCCTCGGCGGCGAGTTGCACGTCGAGAGCACGCCGGGCCGGGGCAGCCGTTTCTTCTTCACCCTGAACCTGCCGGCCGCAGCCGCCCCCGACGGATCGAGCCATCCGCCCTTTCCGGCCGGCCGCTACGAAGGCCCGGCCCGGCGCGTGCTCATCGTCGACGACGTGAAGCTCAACCGCGACCTGCTCGCCGACCTCCTCGCGCCACTGGGCTTTGTCAGCGAAACCCATGTCTCGGCGGAGGAAGCCCTCGCCGCGCTGGAAGGCTCGCCGCCACCCGACCTCGCGATCATCGACGTCAAGCTGCCGGGCATCGACGGCCTCGAGCTCACGCGCCGCCTGCGCGCCCGGCCGGAGACCGCGCACCTGCCGATCGTGCTTTCCTCCGCCTCGGTGCTCACGTTCGACGCCGACGCCGCGGCGCGGGCCGGCAGCAATGAATTTCTGCCCAAACCCTTTGCCGTCTCCGAGCTCGTGGGCCTCCTCACGCGCCTGCTCGGACTCGACTGGACGACGAGCTCCGCCCCGGCCGGAGCCGCCAGCGGTGCGAAACTCGATCCCGCCCTGGCGCAAACTCTGCTCTCCGCGGCCGACGCGGGCGACGTCACGGCGTTGCGCGCCGCGCTCGCCGCCGCCCGAACGCAGCAACCAAGTGCGTCATCATTCCTCGACCAGCTTGAAAAGCTCGCCGCCGGCTACCAGCTTGAGCGGATCCGCCAGTTGCTCCGCTCCATCCATCCATGAAAAAACCGCCCGTGACCGTCCTGGTGGTCGACGACACCCCCGCCAACCTCGGCGTGGTGCTCGAACTGCTCGGCGCCGAGGGGCTGCGCGTGTTGGTGGCCGAGAGCGGCGCCCGCGCGCTGGAGGTGTTGATGCAACAACCGGTCGATCTGGTGCTGCTCGACGTGATCATGCCGGGACTGGATGGTTTCGCCACCTGCGCCGAGATCCGCCGGCACGCCGCCTGGACCGGCCTGCCCATCATCTTCATGACCGCGGTGGATGAACCCGCACAGAAGGTCCGCGCACTGGAAACCGGCGCGGTGGATTACATCAACAAACCGGTTTACCCGCCCGAGGTGCTGGCCCGGGTGCGCACCCACCTTGCGCTGCGCGCCGCGCGACTCGCCTTGCAGGAGCAGAACGAGAAGCTCGAGGCGGAGGTCACCCTGCGGCTGGACGCCGAGACGCAACTCTCGGAGTCGCTCGACCGGGCGCTGCTCGTCAGCGACCGGGACGGCCGCATTGTTTTCCACACGCGGCGCGCCGCCAACCTGCTGCACAAACACCTGCCGCGACACCTGCCCGGCCGCCTTCCGCCCGAGCTGACCGGGGTGGAGCGGTTTGTCGGCCCGATGGGCGCCCTGCTGCTGCACCGCTTCTCCCCCAAAGGCGAAGAGGCGCTCACCGTGCTCTATCTCGTCGAGGAACAGTCACCACCGGGACCGGCGGAACTGACGAGTCTCGGGCTGACCCCGCGCCAGGGCGAGGTGCTCTACTGGATCGCGCAGGGCAAGACCAACGCCGAGATCGCCATCATCCTCGGCACGAGCCCGCGCACCATCGACAAACACGTCGAACAGCTGCTCGAACGCCTCGGCGTCGAGAACCGCCTCGCCGCCGCCGCCCGCGCCAACGACGTGCTGCGGGCCTAGTATTACTCTGTTACGTTGTGGGCATAACAAGCGGGTGGGCCGGCAGGTCCCTCTGCCGGCCGGGACCACGCGAGGTGCAGTCGTTGCCCAAAGCGGGAACAGGGACGTGCCCGCCCACCAGAAGACCAACCAAACAGAGTAATTCCAGTCGGACGATGCCGTTGGATGCCGCCCGCGGGCGTCCGCAAGGAACGCCCCTACAATTTCACTTCGAACGGCGCACCGGTCTTCGCGCGGACGTTGTCGAGGGTGACGCCAGGATGCAATTCGGTGAGCACGAGGCCGCCGCCGGGTTTCACCTCAAAGACGCAGAGGTCGGTGATGATGAGGCTGACGACGCCCTTGCCGGTGATGGGCAGCGTGCAGGCCTTGAGTATCTTCGGGCTGCCGTCCTTCGCGCAGTGCTCCATGACGGCCACGACGCGTTTCACACCGGCGACAAGATCCATGGCGCCGCCGGGGCCTTTCACCATCTTGCCCGGGACCATCCAGTTCGCGATGTCGCCGTTGTCGGCCACCTCGAGAGCGCCGAGGATGGACAGGTCGATGTGACCGCCGCGGATCATGGCGAAGGA